>Ga0209211_10004356_pt1 | contig 22108 bp, 18 predicted proteins | sample RifGroA2_FD_183992 | JGI IMG/M metagenome (GOLD analysis project Ga0209211, IMG submission 183992) | Groundwater microbial communities from Rifle, Colorado, USA - Groundwater A2 (SPAdes) (version 2) | ecosystem: Environmental > Aquatic > Deep subsurface > Groundwater | place: Rifle, Colorado...
GATCCTCGCCGGACTTGCGAAAAAAGTAACGCCCCACACGCTCCGGCATACGTACGCAACAGATCTCCTCTCTCACGGCGCGGACTTGCGGAGCGTACAGGAACTTTTAGGTCACAAGAATGTCGCGACCACACAGATCTATACGCATGTCACGAATAAGCGGTTACGCGACATACATGAGAAATTCCACGGCGGACGGGATATGGGCAACAACTAAACCACCCTCATGAACGATATTTCCAAGATCAGAGATATATTCTATTCTGGCAGTTTCGCCTTTAACGGTGATTTGGAACAGATCAGTGAGATCACTTTCTTGTTGGATGAGGGGTACGTATCGCTTGTGTCACTGGACATAGCAAGTAAGACAGAGTTCCTTCAGATCGCTCAAGACGTCGCTTCGAACGCGCACGCGCATGATGCGGCCGCCGGAGGTGGAAACACCCACATAGCCTTAAAAATGCTTGCCGAGAAGTACTTGCGGCAGGTTAAAGGAAAATCAGCCCTCTTTGAACAATCCTTCTGTGGCTATTTTCCGGACGTATTGAGCGAAGACAGAACTATCGCGATCGAATGCGGGCATACTCAGAATCCTTCCAAAATGCTCGATTACTTTCGTAGTGGGAACATCTGTGAGTTCATACAAATTCCCTATCCGTCGGACGATGATACCCTCGTTACGGGATTCTCCTTTACTGCGGGAAATATGCTCGTCGAATTCCTCGACTTTCTTGACTGCGAAAAGCGCAATAAAACGAGAGAAGTGTTGCGGAAAAGAAAAAGTCCTGATTTGCTATAAGCCTTTTTCCCCTACCGCTTACCGGTCTCCCCTGCCCTCCCGTTGATACTCTTACTTTTTCCACGGGATCTCGAATTGCGTAAATTCGGGAAGAAGTTTGCGGCCGTACAAAAGACGCGAGATGACTTCCGCATGCGAGAGAGCGCCCGTGAGCGCGTTGTGCGGTGCGGGCTCCTCGGGAATGCCGCAGTAGTTGAGGACCGCATCGAGATTGAGCGCGGAGCGCTTGCGGAAGACCGGCGGTTGCATTCCCCTCTCTATCATGTGCATGTAGCAGAGCGTGTGCGTATCAATAGTGCGGTAAGCGAATTGCCAATCGGTGTGGCCCGCGCGCTCGGAGGCGGCCTTGAGAAAATCGCGGTCGAAAGAAACGTTCTGCCCCGCGAGCGTCCGCTCCTCAAGCCCGTCGCTCCAGTGCAGAAAAGCGTGGATGAGGTCGCTCTCGCTCTGCTTCTTCGGGTCCGTTATTTGCTCCTTGCTGAAGCCGTTGACCGCGAGCGCCTCGTCCATGATGTGCGCGCCGTCCCACACGCGGCATTCTTCGTAGAAACGGTTGGTCGGATTTGCAAGGTCCAAGGCACCCACCGACACGATGGAGTGTTTGAGGGGTTCTGTCCCCGAAGCTTCCACATCAACGACTAACATGGGGACATTCTATACTGGATCATTCCGAACCCAAACCTTTGCAATTCTTTGCGGGCCGGTATCCCGCCCGCTTCGCGGCATCCTCACTCTGGAACCACACCTGATTTTTCGAAAGTATCTTGTCCGCTCCCCCGCACCACGGGTAGTAATACGCACTCCCCGTCCGCGAGGCGACCACGAGCCCGCCCGCATACATGCCCTGCCGGGGCGCTTTAATAGTTTCCGCACGCTCTATCGACACAACGGGCCGCACATCCTCAAGCGCAGAGAGACGCCCAAGCCCAAAGGCCGCTGATCCGACGAGGAAGACGAGGGCCGCAATGCCCCACTCCCCTACGCCGACGTCAAGCACGCCCTTGATTTTTTGCCACATATCTTGTATCCTCTGCATGTTCGTAATAATACAAGACCTTAGTACTTAGCACCTAATCCTTAGTACTTATTTTTCTCTATGGCCCATACAAAAGCCGGCGGAACAGCCAAAAACCTGCAGGACTCAAATCCGAAATATCTCGGCGTCAAACGCGCCGACGGTCAAAAAGTAGAAGTCGGTGAGATTATCGTGCGCCAGCGCGGTACCGCGATATTGGCGGGCGCCAACATCGGTACCGGCGTCGACCACACGCTCTTCGCACGCATCGCGGGAGTCGTGCGCTTCCGCACGAAGCGCAAGACCAATTTCGACGGACGTACCAAGACCCGTTCTATCGTGTCGGTGGTTTAAGCGGCAACGACCTTCAACATTATTTCCGACTCCGCCCCAAGGGCGGAGATTTTAATTATGTGGTCCCCCGTAGTCTTGACCGGCTCCAGCGGCTTGATGGCTTCCGGTGAAAGAACAACCCCTTTCTGCTCTTTCAGCGCCTGCCCTATTTCTTTCGGCCCCACCGACTTGAAGAGGCCGCCTTTTTCGGTCGCGCGAACCTTTATTTCAATACGTGCTCCCCGCAACCCTTCGACCGCCTTGGTCAGGGCTTGCGTCTCTTTTTCTTTTTGCGCCGTCTCTTCCGCTTGCCGCTTCGCGTGCGCCGCTAGCATGTCATTCGTCGCCTGCACGGCAAGCCCCTGCGCGATAAGGAAGTTCATCGCGTAGCCGTCCGCCACATCTTTCACACTCCCCTTCTGTCCCACCCCGCCCACATCTTTAAGAAAAATAACTTTCATATCATTGTCCGCCGAGCAATAGTTCCACGGCCTTATCCAACTGCGGATCTTTTCCGTCCTTGATATCCTCGTCGCTCATCTCGACCTCCACATCGGGTGCGATGCCCTCCAGAGGTATCTGGATGCCGTCGGGGCCGAGCCAGCGGGCGACCGTTATCTTGAGAGCGGTCTCCGGCGTGATTTCGACGAGCTCCTGTACCGACCCTTTTCCGAATGTGTTGACGCCGACGAGCTGCGCGACATCCCAATACCGCAGAGCACCCGCGAGTATCTCGGATGCGGAAGCCGCTCCCCTGTCGACGAGGATGACCATGCGCAGATTTTCACTGAACACGTCGTACCCGCGCGAGCGATGCACGATGTTGTCCGCGTGTCCCGCATAATCTTCCGTGACCACTATCTTGCCGAGGGGCAAGAACCAGCTCGCCATGTCGACGGCCGCCTCCAAGTAGCCGCCCGGATTGCCGCGCAAGTCGAGAATGAGCAGAGAGTCACCCGATTCCTCGAATTCACGGAGTGCGCTCCGGAAAAGATCGGGCGAATTCGCCGTAAAGGTCATGAGGTGGATGACGAAAATGCCGTCGTCCCGCTTCGTCGTCGTGATGGTGGGGACGTTAATCACATCGCGCGTCGCCTGTATCTCGCGCGGCTCGCTCCATCCGTCGCGGAGCATGAGGAGCGTGACCTGTGTCCCCTTCTCCCCCCGTATCTTCGAGACCGCGGTCGAAATATCCATGCCGTCGGTGTCCTCGCCGTCTATCTTCAATATTTTGTCCCCGCTCCGTATTCCCGCGCGCTCGGCGGGCGTACCCTTCAAGGGTGAGACGACCGTCAGCACCTCGTCGCGGACGGCTATCTCCATGCCGACACCTCCGAACGCACCGCTCATGTCGTCGGTAAATTGCTGATTCTCCTTCGGCGGCAGGAAGAAGGTGTACGGGTCGTTCAGGGAGCCCGCGAGTCCCTCAATGAGGCCCCACACCCGCTTTTGGTCCGCGTCTTCGGTCGAGGTCGCGAGCGAGGTCGAGGCGACGGAGGCGGGAACGAATTTCTCGTCGATAACCCGCCATGCCTTCCAGAGCGGGGCGAGGTCGACACCTGCCGGCGCTCCGCCCGCGTATCCGGTGCCGTTCGCTCCCTTGTCGCGCGCCGCCTCTACGGTGAGCCCGAGCGCGAACGCCAACGCGGCGACAACGATGGCTCCCGCGATGACAGAGCGCGTCGAGAATCCCGCGTTCGCGGGGAACGGCAGCCGCTCCGCCTGTTCATCTTCGTACATAAAGTGTCCCAAGTATCGCACGACGGATAGCAGTTTCAAAATCACCGCCTCGGTATGATAGTATTCTTGTATGATTTCCCGGTACTCGCACGGCAACGTCGCGTGGCTCGACCTCGACAACCCGACCAACGCGGAGGTCCGCCAGGTCGTAGACGAGTTCGGTATCGACACGTTCGTCGCCGAAGAGCTTCTTCTGCCCTCGACCAAGCCGCGCGTCGAATTCCACCCGGCGTATGTATATGTCATCCTCCATTTCCCGGCGCTCCGCCACTCGCACGCGACGGTTGAACAGGAAGTCGATTTCGTCATCGGCAAAAATTTTCTTATCACGACGCACTACGACACCATCGATCCCCTGCACAAGTTCGCAAAGGTGTTCGAGGTGAATTCATTGCTCGACAGGGATGCGTTGGGAAGCCACGGCGGGTTCCTGTTCTTCTCCATGCTCCGCAAGCTCTACCGCTCCATCGAGCATGAGGCTGAGAACATCAAACGCGACCTTTCGTCTATCGAGGAGCACATCTTCACCGGCCACGAGGTGGAAATGGTGCAGGCGATTTCAAGGAGCGCACGGGACCTCCTGAATATGCGCCAGATCATTGAGCCGCATCGCGAGGTCCTGAAGACCCTCGAATCCGAGGGGCCGGCATTTTTCGGCCAGGATTTCGCCCCCTACCTGCGCATCCTCGCCAATGAGTACTACCGTGTACACAATCACATCATGCGCTACACCGATTTCCTGCACGAACTCCGCGAGACGAATAATTCCCTCCTCTCGACCAAGCAGAACGAGACGATGCGCGTCCTGACCATTATGGCGCTCCTCACCTTTCCGCTTGCGCTGTTCGTGGCGATATTCGACATCAACGCCACCTCCAATCCGATCATCGGCCTGCCTTATGATTTCTGGATAATCGTCGGTGCGGTTGTAATCATTGGTGCCACGATGCTTTGGTATTTCAGATATAAGAAGTGGCTCTAGGGATATACAATTGCAAATGGAAAATAGTAAATGTTCCGGAGTACGATCGATTCCTGTTCCTAATATTTTATATTTTAGATCTCATATTTGATATGCTCACGAATTTGTGGCAAAAGTGGATAGGACATCTGTTTGACTCAAAAAAACAAAGAAATCTCCCACTCTACCTCTACAACACGCTTTCAAAGTCGAAAGAGGTGTTCAGCCTGCCTCCGTACGCAAAGGCGGTGCGAATGTACAACTGCGGACCCACGGTCTACGGGGTACAGCATATCGGGAACCTTTCGATGTTCGTTTTCACCGACATACTCCGCCGGACGCTCGAATTCAACGGCCTTGCAGTGATGCAGGTCATCAATTTTACCGACTTCGGGCATCTGACTTCCGACGCGGACGAGGGCGACGACAAGATGATAAAAGGCCTCAAACGCGAAGGCCTCAAGCCCACCCTCAAGAACATGCACGAGATGGGCAAAAAGTATGCCGCCATATTCAAGGAAGACCTCGCGAAATTAAATATCGACGTCCCGAATATAACCTTCCCCTTCGCCAGCGACTACGTTCCAGCACAGATAGCGATGATAAAAACGCTCGAAGAAAAGGGATACGCGTACCGGAGCTCGCGCGGCGTGTATTTCGACACCGCCCGCTTCCCCGTGTACGGCAAGCTCGGAGCCATCAATCTTGAAGGACAGCGCGAGGGCGCGCGCGTCGAGGCAGACACCGAGAAACGCAATGCCGCCGATTTCATCCTCTGGAAATCCTCCGGCCACTTGGGTTGGGACTCGCCGTGGGGCAAGGGTTTCCCCGGCTGGCACATCGAGTGCTCGGCGATGATCAATGCCATTCTCGGTAAACAGATCGACATACACACGGGCGGTATCGAACACATCGGCGTCCACCACAACAATGAGATCGCCCAGTCGGAATCCGCCACGGGTAAACGTCCCCTCTCCCGCTTCTGGATGCACCGGGCGCATTTGCAGATAGACGATGCCAAAATAGCGAAGTCCGACGGCAACACGATATGCCTTTCCGATATTATTGAAAAAGGCTTTCACCCGCTCGCGCTCCGCTATCTCTTTCTCACAGCACACTACCGCACATCGGCGAATTTCACATGGAAATCGCTCGAAGCCGCGCAAACATCCTTTCTGAAGCTCCGCCGCCTCGTCGAGAGCGAGGACAAGGCGGGACACGCTCCGGATTTCTGGCGAAAAAAAATATACGAGCGTTTCAATGACGACCTCGACACCCCCGGAGCGCTCGCGCTCATCTGGGAAATGTTGAAAGATACCGGCGTGGCGCGCGCGGACGCCAAAGCTCTCATCGCCGACGCGGACCGCGTTTTCGGACTCGGCCTCGGTCAGCCCGACGTTGTGGCTGATTCGCTGTGCGGAAAAATGTTCGGCGTTCCGGTACAGAGCGAAGAATTACCGGAGCGCGTGGAAAAGCTCGTCAGTGCCCGTGAACAGGCGCGCAAAGAAAAGAATTGGCAACAGGCGGACAGTCTCCGCAGTGAACTGCAGAAACTCGGCTACTCGCTCGAAGACACCGCCAGCGGCCCCCGCGTATTCAAAAAAGATTGACCTATTGAGTTCTGTGCACGTACTATCTTTACGCTATAGCGCAGAGATAGCATCTCTGCTGTTTCAATCGTTCACTACGAAATTCACCAGACGATCCGGAATGACGATGGTGCGTACGATTTTCTTTCCCTCCAACCGCGCGGCCACCGCTTCGCGCGCCGCCTCTTCTTGGGCCGCTTTGTCCGCGCCGCCCGCCACCTCGGCCTCCCCGCGCGTCTTACCGTTTATCTGAACGGCTATCCTGACGGTCTCGTCTTTGAGAAGCGCGGGGTCATATTCCGGCCACATCTTGGTATGTATGGAAGACGTATTTCCAAGCTCGTGCCACAATTCTTCGGCAATATGCGGCGCGAAAGGCGCGAGAAGCTTCAGGAAGATCTGCCATTGCCCCTTCCCTATCCTGTTTTCTTTCTCCACCGCATTCAGAAAGATCATGAGCGTACTTATGGCGGTATTGAACTTCATCGCCGCAATATCTTCCCCTACTTTCTTTATTGTTTTATGAAGTACTGATTCTAGTTTCGAATTTCCTGAAACCTGAAAGCTGGCACCTGAAACCTGACTTACCCGCCACACACGCTCGATGAATCGCCGTAAGCCCACAACGCCGTTGGGGTTCCACGGATAGCTCGCTCCTCCCGTGTACGGTCCCATAAATGCGAGATACATCCGCACGGTGTCGGCGCCAAGACGCTCGACGACTTCGTCGGGGTCCAGCACGTTGCCTTTCGACTTGCTCATTTTTTGTCCATCAGGCCCCAAGACCAATCCGTGATTGACACGTGCCTTGTACGGCTCCGAGTCCGCCACAAGCCGGAGGTCGAAGAGCGCTTTGTGCCAGAAGCGGCTGTACAAAAGGTGCATCGTCGTGTGTTCTGCGCCGCCTGAATAGAGGTCCACCGGCATCCAATGAGCCATTTTTTTCGGGTCGGCAAATTTCTTTTTGTTCTTCGGGTCCGTATAGCGGAGGAAATACCATGAGGAATCCACGAACGTGTCGAGCGTGTCGGTCTCGCGCTCCGCTTTCCCTCCGCACCGCGGGCATTTCACACTCACCCATTTTTTGGCCTTGGCGAGGGGCGATTTGCCGCTCCCCTCCGGCAAATAATCTTTCACGTCGGGAAGTTCGACGGGGAGGTCTTTGTCGGCGACGGCGACGGTACCGCATTTCGCACAGTGGATGACGGGTATCGGTACGCCCCAATACCGCTGGCGCGAGACTATCCAGTCCCGCAATTTGTACGTCTTCTTGGTCGTCCCGAACGCTTCCGTAATCGCTTTCCGCGCTTCATCGGTGGTCATCCCGTCAAATTCCCCCGAATTCGCGAGTATCCCCTCCCCTGTGTACGCTCCGGCGTGATGCAGACGATCCCACGCAACCTGCATCTCGGGCCTGTTGAGAAAATTGCGGACCTCGCCTGCGCGGAGCCACGATACCTCATGGAGCGCTTTTTCCTTCTCTGCTATCTCTTCGCGTGAACCGTCCTGCAGTTCAAAATAGAGCGGGATGTAATGTCCGAACCGGTTCTCCTGCTTCGATACGGAGAAGAATTGCGCATGCACTTTGCCGCCGAGAGGATGCGAGAATTTCGGATTCAGGTATCCCGTCTCTTCCCGTATCTCGCGTACTCCGCAGGCAACAGGGTCTTCGCCGCTCTCCAATCCGCCCGTAACGAATCCCTGCATCGGCTGATCTTTCCATTTGAGACAGATGTACTTGTCTTCCGACCAGTGTTTGACGACGGCGACCACCGCATCTCTTTCGACAAGCGGCTCCGACGGCCGCAGCGCATCCATGCCGCCCGTGCGCACACTCATCGGCTGGACGACCTCGACGATAGGGATCTTATATTTTGTGGCGAATTCAAAGTCGCGTTCATCGTGCGCGGGCACCCCCATCACGGCTCCCGTGCCGTAATGTCCGAGCACATAATCCGCAACGTACAGCGGGATTTTTTTACCCGTCGCGGGGTTGACCGCCTCTACCCCCCGGAGTTGTATACCGGTCTTGTCTTTTTGTTCCGACATGCGTTCCAACTCCGTCTTCTTCTTGCTCTGTCCGATATACTTCTGTACGTCCGCCTTGTTCTCCAAAACCTCGTGTTTTTCGTCTGTAGCAAGTGTTATCCACGGATGCTCCGGCGCAATGGTGAGAAATGTCGCACCAAAAAGCGTATCGGCGCGCGTGGTAAAAACGGTCAAGTGCGGAAGGAGGCTCTGGAGCACCATCGGCTCTTCTTTGCCTTTGAAGTGCTCCTGCTTCGCATTTCCTTCGACGAGACGCGCGCCGAGCTTGCCCGCAAGGTACTTCAGATACGAGACCCGCGGATTTCCTTCCTGCAGGTCCGAGAGTACGGCGGAGAATGTGGCCAAACGTTTGATGCGCTCGTAATCAATCTTCCACGAGAAATCCTTCCAGAATGGTCGCTTCTCCGCCCCCGGAAATGTCGCATCCACGACGGAACCGACGAGTACGAGCCCTGCGACCGGCTTGTTGAGCGCCCCGACGACACGTAGCGCGATGCCGCCGCCGAGGCTGTGGCCGACGATGATGGTGTGTTCGTCGATGTGACAATTCTTGAGGACGTGCTGTACCTGCTCCGACTCCTTGGGCTCGTCTGGATGCGGCAATTCCGGTACCTGCACCGCGTATCCCCTCCCTTCCAATTCTCGCTTCAGCCACGGGACAAATGCGCCGTTCGCCGAACTTTTGTAGCCGTGCAAAATAAGGTAATTCGGCTTGGGGCCGCCGATTTTTTCGAACTCCAGCGGAAAATCAATCTCCGCGCCCTCGCTCCGTCCTATCCAATTCTTCTGTGATTCTTTTATCTCCCTGGGCCAGTCCAGCGGTTCCAGATCGTCAATGAGACGGTCCGCGTAGTCGGTGATTTTTATATTCCACTGGAGCATCTGCTTTTGCACGACTTCCGCATCGCACCGTTCACACTTCCCGTCCACCACCTGTTCGTTGGCGAGTACGGTCTTGTCTTTCGGGCACCAGTTCACTGCTGTCTCTTTGCGGTAGACCAATCCCGCTTTGAAGAATTGCAGAAAAAGCCACTGCGTCCATTGGTAATAGGCGGGGTCGCAGGTGACGACCTCGCGCGACCAGTCGAACGAGGTGCCCATCGAGCGGACCTGCTTCTTCATGTACTCGATGTTGCTCAAGGTCCATGTGCGCGGATTGAGTTTGTTCTTGATGGCCGCGTTCTCGGCGGGGAGCCCGAATGCATCGAAGCCTATCGGATAGAGGACGTTCTTCCCCTGCATGCGGCGAAAGCGCGCCAGAATATCGGGCACCGCAAAGGCGTACCAGTGGCCGACGTGCAGGTTGCCCGAAGGGTACGGGAATTCTACGAGGAGATGGAAATTATCCTTACCGGAGGCCTTGTCGGGAGTTTTGTGGAGACCCTTTTTTCCCCACTCTTTTTGCCACTTTCTCTCTATCTTTTTATGGTCGTAGCTCCTCATTGGGAAAGATTAGCACGACGTGCTACAGGCTAAAAGCCGGAAACTATTTCACGTAAGGCGGATAGCGTTCAGGATCAATAGTGCGGTCAAAACACGCCTCCCCGGCGGCATGTTCCCAATTGTCCGCGATTGCGGGACCGACACCCATCGGCTCAGGAACCTTCGCTATCGAACGGCCGTTGCTCAGGCTCCCTCCGGCATTGACGAACGTCGCACAAAGCTTGAAGGCCAGAGCGCCGGTCTTCTCGTAGCGGTATGCCGTCTTGGTCTGCGGGTCGACGGGAATGATGGCGTTGGTTATCGGGTCGTTGAGCTCCGCAAGCGTCGCCGGTAGGCTTTCTTTCTGCTGCCAGTAATTAACTATTTGCCACTGGATGTTCTGCAGGTCCTGCAGGCGGATGGCGTCCTGCTTTTGTTGGCGCATTTGCTGCGGTGTGCCGATGATGAAGAAGCCTGCGATTATCGTGACGAGGACGAGTACCCCCGCCGCCCAATTCACCATGCGGGCGCGGGCAGGCTCACGCTCCCAGTAGCCGCGGAGGTCGGCCATGAAGTGCATGAAGCCCAAGCCGGCGACGAGAAGCACCGTCAGCACTTTGAGGACGAAGCCTGTCGTGAGGTCCTCGCCCTGCAGATAGGCATTAAGAAGCACGATGAGGTCGACGACCATGGTCGCGCCCGCAAGGAAGAGCGTGAGGAAGAGCGCCCATCGCCGGACCCATATGTCGTTGCGCGAGGGGTCTGCCGCGATGCTTCGGCGGATGAAGCGCATGAGGACGAGGAATACCGGCGTGAGCACGATGAGCGACGCGGTCTCGTAGCTGATGCTCGAGGAGTACGGGTCGTAGTAATAGTACGGGTCCGTCACCGGATTCGGGAATGCGTGATTAATGTAATCGAACACGAGCGTGATAAAGGCGACGACTCCCGCATAAAGCGCGGCCATCGCACCGAACCAGAGCACAAAATCCTTCGGCGTAACCTTTGGTTTGTCCATACAAAAATTATTTAATTGCTAATTGCCGCTCAATTTTGATAATGCGCTTTTCGTGAGCGACAACGGTCACAGCATCCTTGTCGACAGCTTTTTCGATAGGCCGAACTACAGCAAGGATTTCTTCTTTTGCCTTTTCGACGATCGTCTCGACATCGTTCTTTGTCGCGTAATTCCGCACATCCTCCTTAGTGACCATTCGTTCGCCCACCGATGCGACAACTCTTCCAAGAGAGTTGACGGCCTTCAGTACCGTCCCAATGGATGCTTTCTTTGGTTCCTTCATACGCGCCATAATACCACACGCTTCCGGTGGTCAATATGGCGCCTCAAAACGCTTCTTCCCCTCCTCAGGAATGTCTGAACTCCATAACGTCGCCGTCCTGCACCACGTATTCCCTCCCCTCCGTCCGTACCTGCCCCTTTTCCCGCGCCTCTGCCCACGAACCGGAGGTTAAGAGCTTGTCCCATTGGATGACGTATATAGAGGCGACGCCTCTATATACAATCGTATCTAGCGAATTGAATCCTTAGATCGGATATATTCGCTCAGTTCGTCATCTTTCGCACGAACAGTATCAGCAACCTCCCTGTTGATTGGTTGCCCGACTAGATCAGAAATTACTTGAATTCTTAAACCAATATCGGGATGGCCATGTGTGTTCATCTGCACGGCAAGTTTGAAAAGTTTTCCAACAATATCTTCTATGGCTCCTGCGATCATTTGTTCCCAACCCTCACGCTTACGCAGCACCGTTGGAACTATCGCCGCATAGTAACCCCCTAAGAAATGTGTAGTGAGGGCGCGTGCCACCTCCGGGGTCTGACAAGCACCAATTACTTCATCTGTACTTTGACCCGGTGCAGCATTATTGACTCTTTCTGATGAGCGTTTCGAGAACAAATCTTTATTGTCCAAGTCACTCATAAAAAGATTCTAACACGACTTAGCTGTTCAAGAATTCAATTACATCGCCATCTTGGACGATATATTCCTTACCTTCGGTCCGAAGGGTCCCCTTCTCGCGCGCCTTTGACCACGACCCCGCCTCAAGCAAGACGTCCCAGCGAATGACTTCGGCGCGGATGAATTTGTCCCGGAAATCCGTGTGTATAGCGGCCCCCGCCTCCGGTGCGGTCGAGCCCCTCGTAATCGTCCACGCCCGCGATTCGTCCTCGCCGGTCGTGAGAAATGATATGAGGTCGAGGAGTTTGTATCCCGCCTTGATGAGGTCGTCGAGCCCGTCGTTCCCGACACCGAGCTCGCGGCGGAAATCCGCGCGTTCGTCATCGTGTACGTCCGACAAGTCGCTTTCTACTCCCGCATCAACGACGACATATCCCGCCCCCGATGCATCGAGAAAATCTTTGAGCACCTTCCACCGCTCTCCCCCTTCCGCATCCACATTGACCGTCCCGCTTTTTCTGTTGAGGACGTAGAGGACGGGCTTCATCGTGAGCAGATGCAGACTTTTCGCCACGAGATGCTCCTTGGAATCCAGAGGGACGGTGCGCGCGGCTTTTCCCGCCTGCAAGGCGGGCACTATTTTGCGCAGGACATCGCGCTCGGCGATAAGTTCTTTGTCCCCGCTCTTCGAATCGCGCTCCACGCGCTCGAGCCGCTTCTCCGCCGTTTGCATATCCGCGAGCACGAGCTCAAGGTCGATGACCTCGATGTCCCGAAGGGGGTCGGTCTCACCGTGGACATGATGCACATCTTCATCGTCGAACATGCGGACGACTTCGGCTATCGCATCTACTTCGCGGATGTGCGTGAGGAATTGATTACCGAGTCCTTCGCCCTGCGAAGCCTTTTTTGCCGAATGCGACATCTCCGCGAGCTTATCGAGGCGGAAATCAGGCACCGCAACGACCCCGACCGACGGGTCTATCGTGCAGAACGGATAATTCTCCGCGGGCACACCCTTCTTGGTGAGCGCATTAAAAAGCGTGGATTTGCCAACGTTAGGCAGACCAACAATTCCAATACTCAGAGACATCGCGCAATACTAGCCGACAATGGCCGAAAAAAGAAGCGCGACAAAGCCGGAGAAGCCTTTACTGTGCGCCGATGGCGGGGTCGGTGTAGGAGACGTTCAACCTTGCCTATTGCCCGAGCACGTTGCCTGAAGCAAGGTTACTTAAGCTTGGAGGCTTAGAGTGTCGGCTTAGGCCGGAAGAAGAACCATGCACCGCCGGCAAGTGCGAGAAGGAGAACTCCTAAGAGGATGAGCCACATATTTGTGCCGAAGAACCCTACCGCCGCCACCTGCGACTCTGTAGTAGGTTCGATAGTTGCAACCGCCTCGCCCGTCTCGTCTGTATCCACAGCCACAGTCTGCGATGGTCGCAAAGGTGTTTGTGCCACCGTTCTCGTCTGCGCCGTCTGTGTCTGTGCGACCGGTTGCGGTGCAGGAGCAGGTACGACAGGCGCCGCAATCGTCACGAGCGATGAACCTTGTGCGCCGCTTATCGTATTTTTGCTCTGCGCATCGTACGCAAGTGATTGCGGAGAAGCTGTGATGGTTGCCGTACCGCTTTCTTTGGCGCGGAAGGTGATGGTGCCGAGAGATTTTGTCGTGGTGAATCCACCGGGGAACCCGGCGGTCTTCGTCACATTACCCGCAGTCATACTGTCATAGCCGGATTGTGAGAGAGGGATCCACATCGGGGTGCCCGCGGCGAAGGTGAAGGATGTCGCTTCAAGCATGTCCGCAGGATAGGTAACGACCCCTTTCACCGTGTAGAGCTTTACCCCCGCAGGATCGATGTTGACAAGAACCGAGAATGTCTGTCCTTTTGTCACAGATACCGTTGAGGGACTGAGAACGACCGTTGAAGCGCCGGCGATACCCACGCTTGCGAGCATGCCGAGAGAAACAATTCCTGTAAGTAATGTGCGCATATATCAGCCGGTCCAATTTACGATTAATATGTTGAAGTCTAGGAGGTCCACAACGCCGTCGTGATTGAGGTCCGCAGGTACATTAGAGCCGGTCGAGCCCCACGCGACAACAAGTGAGTTGAAGTCGATAAGGTTTACTGCGGCGTCACTGTTGAGGTCTCCATTCGATTGAGCCGGTGTAGAGGGAGGCACAGACCCTCCTCCACCCCCACCCCCACCACCACCACCGCCGCCGCCGGAAGGCGCGGTAATGTTGATTCCGTACGCGAACGTGCCGACTTGCGAGGCCGTGCTGTTGTAGCATCCGACGGCACGAATTGTCAATGATGCGCCGACCGCGATAGCGCCGGTGTACGTCGTACCTGTCGTACACGACGGAGTAGAACCATCCGTCGTGTAGAGAATGGAGTTTGCGCCGGTCGCGGTAAGCGTTACCGATTGGGCCGACGTGTATGTGCCGGCGACGGGTGAAGCCACGGGCGTCTGTGCCACGGTACCCTCGACCCCTGTCGAGATGCCTGTCGAGAGCGTACCCGTCACTTCAGAGGCGTAGACAGGGATTGCCAAGGTGAATGAGAGGAGCGCGATGAGTAGGTATTTCATGGTGATACTTTTTAACCGAGGATTACGGTGTCGCTGTGTCCGAACTTACCCCGTATTGCGCCGAGTACGAGCCGCCTGCGCTTCCGACCGGTACTTTCATTTCCACCGTGACAGCTATCTGTCTTCCTGCAGTGCCTGCATCCAAGTCACCGTCGAGAGTTATGTTCCCCGGATACGTATTCGCTCCGGCAATGGTCACCGCCTCCCCTGTCGTGTCCGCTTCGGTAGACTGCGCGCTGTAGTAACGGATGTTGCTGGCCGCGAGGATGGTATTCCCGCCGCTCGTGAAGTCTGCGAATTTCATCGCAAACTCCGGTTCATCCGTCGGTACGGTGATGTAGAACGTCCACGACCAACCGTTGCCGTACGTGTCGTCCGCCGTCGCGAAGGTACCCACCGCGTCAATGTCGGTGACCGCGAGCGATGCGGTGCCTTCCGCTTCAGTGATTACAACCGTGTTGCTCACCACGCTAGTGTTACCCGCCTCGTCAGTCGAGTATGCGGTGAACGAGTTGGCGACGGTTTGCGTAAGGGCTGCGATGAATGACCAAGCCGTCGTACCTGCGGGAAGCGAGATCGAGCCGACCACCGTGGCGTCACGATAAATCGTTACGGTGCGTGTCCCGTCGGTCGGTGCATCGGCACCGGCAGTGCCGCTGATGGTGTAGGTGTCAGCGTCAACCGTCGTGTCACCCGTCGTGATGACCGGAGTAGCCGGGTCAGTTGTGTCATCCGTTGCTGTAGCTTCAGTGATGACAACCGCGGCACTTGCTACGCTCGTGTTACCCGCAACATCCGAAGCGGTAGCGGTAAACGAGTTGGCAGAAACCTGCGTGAGGGGCGCAAGGAAGGACCACGTCGTATCCCCCGCAGGGACCGAAACGGTTCCTGCAAGTGTTGCGCCATTGTAGATGCTTACGACGCGGGTACCGCCGTCATCTGCGACCACTCCGGCGAGCGTGTAAGTATTCGCGTCAATCGTTGCGGCCACCGTGGTGAATGTCGGTACCCCCGGAGCCGTCGTATCGGCTGCAACGGTGCTTGTAAACGTACTATCAGTCGAGCTCGCCGTGTTGCCGAGGGAATCGGCCGATACCACGCGATAGTGGTATTCCGTACCGGCTGTAAGACCGGAGAGAGCGACCGAGTGGCTTGTGAGATTGGCCGTGAGGTCAACTACGGTCATGGAGCCGTATGACGAAGTGAGTCCGTACTCGACGAGGTCCGTCGCATTCTCATCGGTGTCCCATGTAATCGTCGCTGCAGATGTTGTGATACCGGTTGCCTGGATATTCGAACTGACAGGAGCAGTAGTGTCTGCGGCGGTGGCCTCGGTTATGATCACGCTGTCGCTCGCCGCGCTCGTGTTGCCCGCTTCGTCGGTTGCCTTTGCAGTGATGGTATTGTCGACATCTTGAAGGAGCGTTACCGTTACCGCCCAGTCAGTTTGTCCTGTAGGAAGTACCGCCGTGCCGATTACAGAGCCGCTTTCGAACACGGAGACCGTGCGTACGCCGCTGTCATCAGTGAGCGTGCCGTTTATTTCGTAGGTATCGGCGTCTACAATTATGCCGTCAATGTCAACGTCGATTACCGGCGCATCCGGCGCGGTTACATCAGCACCGACGGTTCCATCTTCAGTGATGACTACCGCCGAGCTTGCGGCGCTTACGTTGCCCGAAGCGTCAGCGGAGATGGCCGTGAAGCTGTTGACTGTGCTCTGCGTCAGCGTAACCGATACGCTCCAGCCGGTTTGACCAACCGGAACTACTGCAGTACCGGCAAGTGTCGCGCCGTTGTATACCGAGATGGTGCGGACGGTCGGAGCCGGCGTGTCAGCGCCCGCAGTGCCGGATATCTGGTACGCGTCTGAATTTACCGTCGCAGTGTCGGTCGTGATGACCGGTGCAGGAGGCGTGGTGGAGTCAAGCACAACTACCGTGTCGAATGAGTTGTCTCCTGAGGTACCTGCGTTGAAAGCGCCGTCGGTCGAGAGTACGCGGAAGTGGTACGTCGTACCGGATGTGAGGCCCGAGATCGTTACCGAGTGAGTCGTGTTGTCAGCCGTCGGATCTGCCGGAACTGGTAAAGAGCCGTACGCAGATGTGAGGCCATACTCAACGCGCGATGTTGCGAGTTCGTTTGTTGTCCAGGTGATTGTCGCGCCCGAAGACGAGATGCTCGTAGCCTGGATGTTCGAGATTGCAGGAGCATCCGTGTCCGGCGTTGCGGTCGTGAACGATACGTGCGCCGAGGTCGTCATCGTGTTTGTTTGCGCAGAAGTATCGGCGCATCGCACGAAGTAGTCGTAGCCGGTTGACGGCGTGAGGCCCGCGAGTGTTGCCGTGTGCGACGTGCCGGTATTCGGAACGTCGAACGCTGTCATGCTTATGCTGCCGTACGCAGAATCCGTCGTGGCATAGCTACATGTCGCGCTTTCGTCCGTCGTTACCGAGAGTACCGCGCCCGTTGTCGTAATCGTGCCCGCGCTCGCAGAGTTCACTACCGGCACTACCGTGTCGATGATAGTGGTGAAGTACGAGATAAAGTTGGTCGCAAGATTGTTGCCCGCAACGTCTTCAAGCGCGTTCGGTTTTACATTGATGCGGTACTTGGTGCCGTACTCAAGACCGGAGTACGGGATGTTGAGTATTGCGGAGGCTCCGTTGCCGCCCGAGACGGCGACCGTGCCTTTGTATGATGCGCTCGTTACGTCGTTGACCAAGAGTACGCGTGAGCCATCGAGAAGTACGATGTCCTCGTCGTATGTCACCGTGGCCGTGCCTGCAGTGATAGCAACACCGGTCGCACCGTCAGACGGCGATGCGGTGAGCGGCTCGGGATTGGTCGTATCCCAGATGAAAGTAATTTCATCGAACGCGCTGTTGCCTGCGTTGTCGATAACCGTCAGGCGCAGTACGTAGGTGCCGTCTGCATTAGCAGAGATTGTTGTATCTACAGTCGTCGGCGTGCCGAAGGTAATGGTGCCCGGACCGGAGATTTTGGTCCATGCGTGCGTTGCAATGCCAGAGCCACCGTCAGAGGTTGTCGCATCCTGCGAGACTGTTGCGTTGACTTCTTTGTTAGTGCCTGCATCAACCGACGGATTGGTGCGATCGTAGAGGACCGAAGAAGCGTCCGTTACTGCCGTCACGGTCACGCCGTTGTTGCCTGCCGGTGTGTCAGCGAATGCGACGGAGAAAGCGACGGCACCTTCCGTATCAGCACCACCCATGGTGCGCGTCGCAACCCAGTTGTTACCGGCCGGATTCGTGATGGATGTCGCCGCTACTCCCTGAATCAAGACGGTCGGTGCCGAAATTGCTTCACTAGACGTAAAGGCGAGAGTTACGACATCCCCCTGCTTCGCAAGCGTGGGTGTCGTGTTGTTGGACGAAATACCTACCGACGTGAGTGTCGGTAGAAGTGTGTCGATGACGTAGTTTGCAGAAGTTGCGGTACCTGTCCCTGCGTTCCCCGCAACATCCGTGACGCCTGTCGCATCTACCGTAATGCTGTTCGTCGCATCCTCAAGACCCGCTGTTGGGGTGAAGGTTGCGGTCCAGGTAGTGCCGCCATCACCGGATGAGACAGCATCGAGCGTGCCGCCCTCTATGGTCGTGATGTCCGCATTCGTGAAGAGAAGCACCGCTTCGCTGAACGTAATCGTTACAAGCGAGGTATCGCCCGCCTTGAGAGCAGAGTCAGCAAGCACAACGCTGACAGCCGTCGGGGCTTTCGTATCAACCGCGTAGTTGGCGGAATCCGTACTGCTGACCGGAGCGTTTCCGTTCGGATCAGTCCAACCGGTGCCGACAGTTACAACGTTAATTGCATCTTCGGTGTTCGCTGTTGGCGTGAATACGGCCGTCTGGACGAGCGGGTTCGTGTCATCAATCGCACCGATAGCACCGCTACCGACAGTTACATCGGCACCGGTAAATCCCGTCGGTACTTCGGAAAACGTGAAGGTGATGGTCGCTGTCTCACCTATCTTGAGAGCCGAATCGTTGAGAACAATCCCGACAGTCGGACGCAGAGTATCGATGGTGTAGTTGAGGGAGTCGGTGGGAGTCGCAGGCGCATTCCCGGCAGGATCGGTCCATCCTGTGCCGACGGTCATGATATTTGTGGCATCCATAGTGTCTGCGGTCGGAGTGTAGGTCGCCTCGAACACGAGCGGATTGCCGGTCGCAGATACTGCGCCAATTGCACCATTTGCCACTGTGACATCCGTCGCATCAAAGTCGGTCGGGACTTCAGAGAACGTAAATGTGACAAGTGACGTTTCTCCTGCCGCAAGAGCAGTATCTGTGAGAACGACGCCGACGGTCGGTCGCAGAGTATCGATGGCGAAGTTGTTAGAGTTCGTCGTTCCTGCCCCTGCGTTCGTTGCAATATCTGTAAGACCGGTCATCGCAACCGTAAAGACGTTCGTCACATCGGTGGTGTCAGCCGTTGGAGTGAAAGTCGCCGTCCACGTAATTCCGCTATCACCGGAAGAGACGGCGGTGAGTCCGCCATTCGGAATCGTGAGGTCAGCGTTGGTGAAGCCTGTTACCACTTCGGAGAATGTGAAGGTGACGAGTGTTGTTTCGCCGACCGAGAGAGCGGTGTCGGTTACAACAACTCCTACGGTCGGGCGGGTTGCGTCGATGACGACATCTCCGCCTGATTCGGTCACGGTCGTAAAGGCTGTATTTTCGTTGAGAACCGAGTCTTTCAATGTCACGCTCGCTGTTGGCACAGCGGCAGCGAGGACATCAGTATGTCCTTCAACCACTGTATAAGTCGCCGTGTAGACGCCTAGACCTGCGTCAGTAAATCCTGTCACCGCAACACCGTTGACCGTGATGGTACCGGCAGTGTACCCGGCAGCGTCCGCGGTTATCGTGACGGTGAATGAATCGCCGATGTTGTAGATTCCTGTCGGCATCGAGATGCTCGCGATGACGGGTGCCGTCACGTCGATATTCAGGTCGTTGGCGCTCGCCGCGCTGTAGCCGGTGTTGCCGGCATTGTCGACAGCTTTGGCGCAGATGTATTTCGTATTGTTCGCCTCGGTGTTGAGAGTAAACGGCGTGGCGGATGAGTACGCGACGTCGTACGTGTCCGTGCCGTCACACACTGTATTTGCGCTGAAGCCGTAAAAGTAGGTCGCGGTATTTCCGTTGGTCTCGGTTACCGTAAGGTTTACGGTGTCGCTCGTGACGGGACCCACCTCGACGTCCTGTGTAAACGCTATCGAGGGAAGCGTCTCGTCGTATGTCACGTTCGAGCCGCTTGTGATTGCGGTAACTTGTACCCCGGCATTCGTCGCGAGGTCAGCAAAATCAATCGTAAATGGGACCACCCCTTCTGCATCGCCCGCCTGCATGGTGTACGTTGCCGTCCACACAGTCGGCCCTCCCGCTTCGACTGCGTTTTGACCCGCAATCGTCACGGTTGGAGTGCCGATGGATTCGTTGGATGTAAAACTAACTGTGACAACATCACCTGTCTTTGCCCACACGGGGTTTGCGTTGTTCGATGCGATGGTTACCGAGGAGAGCGTCGGGCTATTGGCGTCGATTGAATCGGCGGCGCCTGCCGGAGAAACTGACCCATTGAACGCCGCGCTTTGATTTGGCGCTGACGCCGTGTCAGCAAGTACAAGGCTAGCAACCGGTATGTCTGAACCAGCAAGCACGTCTGCCCCCCCCTCCGTCACGGTAAAGGTTGCCGTGTAGGTCGTGACACTAGTGCGGACGAGACTCCCCAAAGTAAATCCGTCGATAGCACCGCTTACAAGGGTGTAGGTAACACCCGCGTCATTTCCGACGGTAATAGTCGCCGTTACCGTGTCCCCTATATTCATCGCGGCGTCCGGAATAGATACGCTTGAAATTGTAGGGGCAGTATTGTCGACAGAGAAGTTTGCATTTGATGGGTCGTATACCAATCCATTGGTTGTAACAACTTTCACCTTATAAGAAGTGCCGTCGGGTACCGTCGTTGTGTTCCAAGAAAAAGTACCGATGTCATACGCTAGGCCTTCGGAACCTACGATCAGCGACTGCGTAATAAAATCATTCGTTGAGTAGACAAGAGAAACCGTATCTACTCCCGGAGTTCCGCCAGTCGATGACCACGTGATGTTGTGCGTGCCGCTCCAAATTTCTCCGCCGTTCGGCGAAGTAATGGTCAAAGTGGTCGGGGTCGGGTCAGCGAATGCAGTGGAGACAAAAAAACCGCTGATGAGAGCGGCTGCGGCAATAACTACAAAAGACCGGCGAGCGAAAGTGGTTGCGAGATTTGTAACGTGGTTCATAAGATGTTCCGACTAAATAATTAATACGACGGTAAATAAATCTCGCAACGGCAAGATTTCTGCACTGTATGCTGTGTAGCAGATTGACAACAAGCCCCTCACTGTGTCGCGCTACCTCACGAAGTGAAAGAAACCGCATTTTCCAGCACATTTTTATCGGACATGTCACTTATCCGATAGAAAACTGAAGTTTGTGGGCCTGAATATGCTCCACTCCCTCTCTTCTTTGCCAAGCCACTCGACGCGGCGGCGTGCAAGCTTGCCCTTGGGTAAAACCCGTGGATTACGAGTGGACGAGGGTGGGGATAAGGACGCCTCTTTAGATTAACGTTGTGTGGATTCAATCGAGAAAGTCGTCTACTTCTATGTCTGCTTGTTTTAAAATACTTCGCACCGTTCCCTCTGCCATATCACCGCTGTGTTTTGGAATGGTGGTATATCTATCTGTGTCCTCGTTGTGCCATATCTCATGGCTACCTTTCGCTTGTCTGAAAAAGAGGAAGCCAAACTCGCGCAACCTCTTTGAAAGAACCCTATAGGTAATTCCGGACAATTTCCCCATACCAAGAACTAGGCAGAAATCATCATCGGATACGTAATCCTTTCTTGATGTTTTGTCTTTCCTTTTTGAGCGTGGAGAAGTTTCCGGGCGATGTCCTCGGCTATCTCAACTGTTTTCTCAAAGGTCTTTGCCTGTGCAACAAGGCCTTGGACGTCTCGGCTGGTAGCCAAATAATATCCTTCAGGAAGTCTTTCAATATCAAGCGTTATGTGGAGTTCTTTTTTCATATTTTTGTATCATTTTGATGCATGTATACTACTATAAAGATACGATTTTAACAAAGCGCTCTTCATCCCCAGGTCGGGGCTCTTTTCTTTAGTTGTCCCTGTCGTAATTGGAAGCCGGACCGGCACCTGCTCCCGACGGTTTTGCGGTCTCTGACTTTTCTTCTTCCGGTGTTGCTTGCGGTGAGCTTGTCGAACTCGTCGAAGAGGTCGAGGTCTCTGCTTCTATTGATATTGCCCCGTTGAGATGTGCTCCCGGAGTCGATCCGTTCGCGCCCCGATTCTCGGGTTGGACTTTTGGAGTCACCGTCTTTGACGGTTTCGGCGTAACCGTTGGAGAAACCGGTGCTGTTTCGTCTGTCCGCCCATCTCCATTGATATCGCCAACGGCTATTCGTACAGCGGAGACGACTGCTTCGGCGGAGCGGGCGAGGCCGTATGCTTCGCCGTACTTCTCTTCGGCAAAAACTTTTTTGGCGTCTGCGAGATTATTTTTTGCCTTTGCGATTGCCTTGCCCCAGCGGTCAAAAATGTCGGATTCCCCGGCTCTCGCTTTTTCTCCAAATGTCGTTCCCTGCGTC
>Ga0209211_10004357_pt1 | contig 22096 bp, 25 predicted proteins | sample RifGroA2_FD_183992 | JGI IMG/M metagenome (GOLD analysis project Ga0209211, IMG submission 183992) | Groundwater microbial communities from Rifle, Colorado, USA - Groundwater A2 (SPAdes) (version 2) | ecosystem: Environmental > Aquatic > Deep subsurface > Groundwater | place: Rifle, Colorado...
AACCCTGAAAATACTGCAAGAAGAAGCATCGCAAATTATGGAGGCATTAGCGTCTAAACTGTCCCCCGAAAAAAGAGGAAAATGGGGTAAAAATCTCAAGGAGAAACAAAAGTAGAGGTGTGGATCGGGATGGAATCCCTTCGGCTTCGCTCAGGATAAACTTTTTTCACAAATTATCAAGTTCAAGCCTGGATTTTGAGCTTTGCCTGTGTTAAACTTTACAAGTGGCGCGATGGTGAAGCGGTTAACACAGTTGTTTGCAAAACAACCATACGCCGGTTCGAATCCGACTCGCGCCTCCCAACTACGCTCCAATTTTATTGGAGCTCCGTAGGGCAGGCCTAGTAGTTGGCTCTCCGAAGCCTTTCCTCCTACGTCGAAGACTTTGGAGGATCAACCGAAACTTTAGTGAAGGTTGAGGCGAAGGAGAGATAATATGTATTACGTTTATATATTAAAGCTGAGGAATAATAAATATTACACAGGCTCAACGTCAGACCTTATAGGGAGAATCAAAAAGCATAATTCAGGTAATGTAATTTCTACTAAGGCATTTAAGCCAGTAAGATTAATTTACTATTCTGCTTTTGAATATAAAAATAAAGCTTTATTGTTTGAGAAATATTTAAAAACAGGATCAGGGATAGGTTTTAGAAATAAAAGGTTTATTTAAATATTGCAAATATGGTCAGTCCTGAATACGAAAAAAAAGGACACAAAGACGAAACGGGATTTAGCGAAAAACAGCTTGATATAGCAATCGAAACAGGCGTTTTCAAAAGAAAAAAGACTAAGAAAACAATATTCGAAAAGAAGTCCAAAAAATGATAAAATAAACTTTTGGATCGGTAGTTCACTGGTAGAACGCTTCACTGATAATGAAGAAGTAGATGGTCCGATTCCATCCCGATCCACCATGGTTGCACCCATAAGCATTATTATTCCCACTTTAAACGAAGAGAAATATCTTCCCTTACTTCTAGCATCAATTAAAAATCAAACACTTCAGCCTTACGAGATAATCGTAGGTGACGCACTCTCAAAAGATAAAACAAGAGAAATAGCAAATGCTTATGGCTGCAAGGTTGTCATAGAAAAGCCTCCAAGAAGCGGGCCGGCAAGAGGAAGAAATGCGGGAGGAGAAATAGCAACACAAGAATTCCTGTTGTTTTTGGACTCCGACGTAATATTGCCCCCAGATTTCCTGGAAGTTGCTCTGAAAGAAATTAGGAAAAAAAATCTTGATATTGCGACTTGTTTCATAGCTCCTCTTTCAACAAGTCTTATTTATAGAATCGGGTCGTTTATTGCCAACTACTTTTTTCTTCTTGCCTCTCTTAGGTCTCCTCATGCCGGAGGATATTGCATTTTCGTTAGAAAAGAGATATACGAAAAAATCCATGGCTTTGATGAAACATTAGTTCTCGGAGAAGATCATGATTTTGTAAAAAGAGCCTCCGAATTTGGCAAATTTGGCTTTATCATGCAGGTCAAAATTCGAATATCCACCAGAAGGTTTGATGAAGAAGGTATTGCAAAAACCTGCTGCAAATATCTTTTTTCAGAATTTCAGACATTTGTTTTTGGAAAACAAAAAATAAAATCTTTCGGCATCGAGTTCGGCAAACACCACAAAAAATAAAATCTTATGACAGAAATAAACGGAGAAAATAGTTCGCTAAAGATATCAACTCCCGGAAAAATTATAAGAGAGATTCTCCCGCCATTTTTTCCTCCTATTCCTTCCGATGAAATTAAAGGCAAAGAAAACTTACCTCATATTGAAAAGCTAATAAATGAGGGGTATTCAATCGTCGTGCTTTACAATCATTTCTCATCATCTGATATTTTCCGAACGCTTGAGTTCGTTTTGAAACAAAAATCAATGAAAAATAAAGAAATTTGTGTCCCAATAATTGAGGACTTATATAATTACACCAAATTAATACCTAAGGCTGCAAAAATAAAATTTTGTTCGATTGTCACCCAAAAAGAAATCGATATCCTGGATCGCAAGCACAAGAAGCAATACGGAAAGTCGGAAAAATCTTCCCATACAACTCTAGATTCGCTGAGTCGACTTAAGGAAAAACAAATGCGTGAAAGAGATAAGTTAGTCGAGCAACAAAAGCCACTAAATTCCCTATATTTCAAAACCGCTCTTGATACTTTAAGAAAAGGCGGAATTATTATAGTCGCTCCTCAAGTAACCAGGGACGACTCGCTTAAAATACCTACGGAAGATTCCCCCACAGCAGTATCTACTCTTATTGCTCGTCTTGACCACGACAAATTGGATAAAGTCGCATTTTTACCTATTGGACTGGGTATTAAAAATCAAACTGACTATAGTGAGGATAAAGTCGGTCTTTATAACCTCGGGAAGAAATATATTCTCCATATCGGACCAATTTTTACTAAGAACGAGCTCAGACATCTCGCTCTTGAACAATATGCAGAAATTCAAATTGAACAAAAAAAGACAAGACGAGGAGTCGAAAGGGTGGTTATCGAGGAGTTAGCAAAGCTTGTTCCGCCTGAATACCTAAAATCCCTGCCTCAACAAGAACAAATTAGGAATTGAGGAATTTATTAACGGCGTTAGTGGCGCGGAAAAGCTGTACCAGTGCCGCGCGGTTAATTTTACGCAGCATTTCCCCTCCAGGTTTATAGACATTCATTACTTTTTTATAATAGTCCACAAGCTCCCGGGTCAAATACTCGCCTCTAAAATTATTTCCTGCCATTTCCCTTGCCTGCCTTCCAAACCGCTGACGAAGAACATCGTCTTGCAAAAGTTGTTGTACTTTTTGCGCAAAAATTTCCTGATTTTCAGAGACATTATAACCTGTCTTGCCATCTATTACCAGATTGTCAAAAGCTGAATCTTTAACAGCAATAATCGGCAGTCCGCTGGCGGCTGCTTCTAGAACACAAAGACCTTGGGTCTCCGTTTGAGAAGCGAAAATAAATATGTCTGCGTCTGCATAAACATCCTGCATTAATTCTGCTTCTACTTTTTGGGTAAAATGTATTTTCTTTGACAAATTTAGTCTTGATGTCAAACGCTTAAGATTGCTCAATTCTCCCCCATGACCTGCTATAACAAAATGAGTATCCCTCTTTGTACTTACAAGCTTTTTAAACATATTGATCAGGAAAGGAAAGTTTTTTTCTTTACCCAATCTTCCTACCGTTAAAAGAATTTTATCGGTTTTGGGTATGGAAAAACGTTTGTGCAAATATCCTTTTTTGTTTTTTTGGAAACGCGAAAAATCAATAAAACTGGGTATTATTTTTATTTCTTTCTTTACTCCATAGGCTATTAATTCATTTTTCATTTTCTCAGATGGAGTAATAATGCCGTCGCAAATGTCCGCAAACATGCGCATTCCTAATGCTACCATTTTAGGGCGGATTACTTTACCGTTCAAAAAATAATGCGTGTATTTTGTATGCACAGTATGAAATGTCAGAATAAAAGGGATTCCTTTTAGCTTTGCTATTTGGCAGCCAAGAAAAGAAAAGGCTCCATTGCCATGCGCATGAATAACATCCAAATTTATATTGAAAATTTGCTGATAGCTCAATCGGGGCATTGGCAGAGGAACCAAAACCTCAGGCTCGGAAGAAATTACTTTAAAATTAGATATGCGGAAAACATTTCTATCTTTATCTTTATAATTTTTTAAAAGCGGAGCAAAAATATATACCTCATGCCCCAGTTTTCGCAATTCCCTTGTGAAATTATCGACTGAAACGACAACACCGTTAAGTTGCGGATAATAGCTATCCGTAATAATACCAATCTTCATTTGATTTTTACATTATATCAGAATCAAGGGACACATACCTTTAATTCCGCTAAAAAATGCATTATAATTCCCTAAAGGATTTATTTTATGAAAGTGAATGTAAGTATAATTATCCCAACCCTTAACGAAGAAAAATATCTACCATCCCTGCTGCAATCCATAAGAGATCAGACCGCTCAGCCCCTTGAAGTAATTGTTGCGGACGCAAACTCCATTGATCAGACAAAAAAAATAGCCTTATCTTTTGGCTGTAAAATTATCCAGGGCGGACATCTCCCAAAAGGGAGAAATAATGGCGCGAAAATTGCCAAGAGCGATATCTTGCTTTTTTTGGATGCTGACAACGTATTGCCTGGAAAATTTTTAGAAAGAACCGTAAGGGAATTTCAAAAAAGAAATCTTGATATTGCCTCCTGCTTTGCATATGTTCCCTTCCCAGCATTGATGGACATTACAGGAGAGATACTGGTAAACTTTTATTTTAAAATGACTGAAAAGATCCGTCCTCATGTTTATGGGTTTTGCATTTTTGTAAAAAAGAAAATTCATGAAGAAATTAATGGTTTTGATGAAAGCATTATTTTAGGAGAAGACCAAGATTATGTACTTAGGGCTAGCAAAAAAGGTGTTTATAGATTCTTACTCTCTGAAAAACTGCCAGCTTCTATGCGCAGGTTTAGAGAAGGAGGCAGAATAAGAACTGCTTTAAAATACAGCCTCATAGAGCTTCATATTCTCTTGTTTGGCCGAATACGAAAACAGATAGTTCCATTCGAGTGGGGCAAGCATTATAAAAATTAAGTCCGTTCTCCGTGCTCTTCCGCGATTATATCAAGTCCACCAAAAAACCACCCTTCTGCAGAGCAGAATTCGGTGGTTTTAAGTTAATTTTTTAAGCAACAATTTTAAAAAAATCAGGAAGTGGTAGGAACTAAACCCCGCTGAGCGGGGTGAATATAGATATTGTTTTCCCGCTTTGAGGCGGAACAAGTGTCTATAGCACTTGGTGTTAACTTTATACTTAGAAACTAGACGCTAGAAACTAGACGCTAGAAGCTAAGTTTTCCGTTCATCTCTCTTTCCTACTTTTCTTATAAAAAATTTTAAGGCTCTTTATAAAATTTTTAGAAAGGAGGTGATCCATCCCCAGCTTCGGCTAGGGATACCTTGTTCATGTTTATCCTTTTATTACTAAAGGCATGGACTATATCTTCATCCAAGAAACTAGAAACTTGAAAATGGAAGCTTGTAAAAGAATCTTGATTCTGGAAGCTAGAAAGTTTTCCAATTTTGGATTAACTTATTTAACTTCCTTCCAATGATTTGATATCTGTTAATCAAATCATCTGCGAAATCTTTTGACCAGAAACCTAAATCTCTAGCCAAACTAATATGCACTTCTATTTCATTCGCTGAACCTATTGCAATTGTTAAATGTTTCATAAACTCTTTTATTGAAACACGCTTTGCATATCCTTCAGCTATATTTGCTGGAATTGACTTCGAAGCTCTTCTTAATTGAGAAACCAAATCTAATTTCTCGTATTGTGGCAATTTAAAAACCGCTTTATTGACTATTATTGCCAATTCATACGATTCTTGATAAACTTGAAGATCTCGAAAACTTTGAATCACTACTTTAAATGTAGCTTATCTAGCATCAAGTTTCAAGTATCCTTACCTAGCTTCGAGCATCTAACTTCCAGTTTCGATTCTTGGCGTCAACGTGTAGTCTCTACGGGGTCCCGATAAAATCGGGACTTCCCTCGGTATTGTCCCTTGAACCCAGATTACTTAAAAGTAAATCTAAATTCAAGTAGGAGTCCACCGATATAGTTGAGGTTCTCTACATTGTTACCAGTGTAGGTCGCAACATTTTTACGACTTAAGCTTCATCGCCGAATTTGGCCTCTCCCCTCTTTTTAGGTTCTATTATTCTATGCTGTTTTTTATTCTTTTCTTCAAAAATCCGTACGCACTTTTAAAAGATTTTATCTGCTTTTCTCGTTTGCTTGCATCAAGTTTTGAAAGAAAAGCTTCATAATAAACCAGTCTCCATGGCAACCCATGTTTGGTATATTTCTCTGTTCCAGAATTATGTTCTAAAAATCTAATTTTCAAGTTTGATGTATAGCCAATATAGAGTTTCTTTGTTTTCTGACTTTTTAGAACATAAACGTAATGCATACAACTTTATTATACAGCTATAAAGCCCAAAAAGAGGGGATTCGGCCACTCCCGACTTTGCTGCCTTGACGGGCGGTGTTCTGAGATTAGCTTGATTTAACAATCTAAACTATCTCTCCCCACGGGGCGCACGGTTTTCCCGTACCCTCGCGGACGGCTATTTAAACATGGGTCTTCGTTCATTCATAAATTCCCTGATTTTCTTAAGCTGATTTATACCTTTTTTCGTTAGATGCTGTCTTTTTCTAAAAATTTCCGAAGCCTTGCAAAAAAGTTTAAAATCTTTTCCTTTTTTGCCAATGAGTGGAAATTGTTTAAAAAATGGTATAACCTTGAAAAGAATATCGCTTTGCTTTCTGACGACAAACTTTACATGAGGTTTCCATCCGTATCTCTCATAATTAAGCTCTACGATTCTTCCGCAGTTGAGTCTTTTTTGGATTAATTCCAAAATCGGCTTGTCATCTGCGCGAAGTTCTATCTCAAAACAAAGATTGGCATCCAATTTAAACTTCTTCGTTTTATGCTTATTTATAAGAATTGCAAAACATCCTTCCCCGTCGGTAAAACCAACAACATACCAGGGACTTAAAATTTTATAAGCACCCATATTCTGATAGCTTCGGTCCTTCCTACGTTCAGTTTGCATGAACGTAGTACTATGACCTCTGCAGACTTCCAATATTTACTCGGTGTTAGTTCACACTGACACCTACTTCCATTATTTGTTAAAAATTTCTGAAAGTCAATATTGGATCTCCCTTTGTAACCAAAAATTCCATTTGTTATTATCTTGAGCCCAATTATCCCGCACTTATTTTTAGTAATTTGCTTCCCAATTTGTACGAATGGTTGCAAAAGTGCGGGACCGTCTTGGCTTCAAGCTAATAACTGTTACTTTAGCCCTTCTCTCTCCTTTATTGCTAAAAGAGGATGCTATTTCGCTTCAGACATCTTACTTACATCTGAAAGGATTTTCACCTTCTGGAAAAATTGGCTGAAAGGCGCAATTTATTTTTGTACAAGACCCGAGAACGTATTCACCGCGACATGCTGATTCGCGATTACTATCTATTCCAACTTCATGGGGGCGGGTTTCAGCCCCCAATCTGAACTGAGACGAAATTTCAGAGATTAGCTTGCCGTTACCGGCTTGCAACTCATTGTTTTTCGCCATTGTAGTGTGTGTGTAGCCCAGGGTATAAGGGCCGTGCTGACTTGACGTCTTCCCCTCCTTCCTCCCCCTCTTTCTAAGTTCTATCTTAATTTCACGTTTATTGATTTCAACAATCAACGCTCTACATAAAATTTTTAGATAAAGCCCAGAAAGAGGGGGCTGTCTCCAATGAATATTTAACATTGAATGGGGGTTGCGCTCGTTTCCCCACTTAAGGGAACACCTCACGGCACGAGCTGACGACAGCCATGCAGCACCTGTAATACCATCCTTGCGGATTTCTCTCTGTTTCCAGAGAAATAAACGGTAATATGTCAAACCCTGGTGAGGTTTTTCGTTTTGTCTCGAATTGAACCACACGCTCCACAGATTGTGCGGGTCCCCGTCAATTCCTTTGAGTTTTAGCCTTGCGGCCGTACTCCCCAGGCGGTTCGCTTAACGTGTTAACTTACGCCCCTCCCCTCTTTTCCGGCAAATCTTTAAACATTAAAAATTTGCAAACAAAGAAAAGAGGGGAAGAGCTAGCGAACATTGTTTACAGCTAAGACTACACAGGTATCTAATCTGTTTCGCTACCTTAGCTTTCGTGCCTCAGCGTCAGGGAAAAACCTAGATGCTTGCCTTCGCCTTTGGTGTTCCAGCTAATATCAACGCATTTCACTGCTACTCTAGCTGTTCCAGCATCCCTGTCAATCCTCAACCCTAATAGTATCGCATCCGCTTCTCAGGTTAAGCCTGAGCATTTGAGACGCGACTTTTTAAGGAGCCTACGCACACTTTACGCCCAATAAATCCGGATAACGCTTGCCCCCTACGTATTACCGCGACTGCTGGCCCGGCCCGTACAAAAATTATACGTTCCGAACATTGGACTATATCTTCAGGTTTTAAACCTGTTCCACGTATAGTCTCTGAGGACTTCCTCGAAAAATCGAGGTTGCCTGCTGATTGTTTCGCAACCCCCATACCAATCGCTAGTTTTTTAGGGTTTGGCTTACCATTTTTACCTTTCGGTAGGTAAGCTTTTACAAAAGTTCCCAGCATATAGTGAAATTTATACTACGCGCCAAACCCGTTTTTTACGGGCCACGTAGTTAGTAAGGGCTTATTCTAGTCGCCGTGAATGGCGACTCAAAAGGAGTTTACAACCCTAAGGCCTTCATCCTCCACGCGGCGTCGCTGCGTCAGACTTTCGTCCATTGCGCAATATTCCTAGTTGCTGCCACCCGTAGGTGTACTGCCCGTGTCTCAGTGCAGTTGTGGCTGACCGACCTCTCAGTCCAGCTACCCGTCATCGCCTTGGTGGGCTTTTACCCCGCCAACTAGCTGATAGGATATAGGCTCCTCCTTCAACGATCAGTTAAGATCTTTACCCAAAGCTTCACTCTAGAAAATTCGAATATCAAATATCGAAACTCGAAACAATTTTCAAAAAATCTAAATAATAAAAATCAAAAAACTTTTGGTCATTTGGATTTTTAAAATTATAATTTGTTTCGGATTTGGATTTTCGGATTTCGAATTTCCCAAGGTGAAACCTTGGGGCTATGGACTATTACCCCATCTTTCGATAGGCTATGGTCCATTGAAGGGTAGATTCCTATACATTACTCACCCGTCTGCCATTGTCTTGCGACCATTCGACTTGCATGCTTAAGGCACGCCGCCAGCGTTCATCCTGAGCCAGGATCAAACTCTCAAAAAAATTTCGACGCATCGAAATTTTTGCAGTCCGACTGAAATCGCTCCCCGCTGAGCGGGGTAAGATTTGGGCGGACAAAAAAAATCGAAAACATCGAAAACTCCACCTAATGTGGAGATTTCCTACCACTTCTTGATCGAGGAACTCTGTTCCGAGAGAAATCCGCCAAAGATCGCTGTCGCCTGAGGCGACTAAGATCGGGCGGACTGACTCATTAAACATGCTCCTTCAAGAAATTAAAAAATACCCGCACCCGCGTGCAGATACATAACTCCTGGCAAATTATACTTATAGATGTGCTGCTAAGTTATCAAAGAGCTAAGAACAAAAAAATCCTCCAAAGGAGGATTCGCTTTAACCCAAACTTCGGTAGATTTTTTTACATACCACAGCTATTATAAACGAATTTCAGAAATTGTCAACGACTAAAAAAAATTCTTTCATTGCTTTGAAGCGGACGATTCCCAAAGAAACAACAACGTTCAAACTTTTATTCACTCTCCACATTGGAATTTCCACGATTTGGTCAAACAAGCCAAAGAAGTCGCCAATTTCTAGATTACTTGTTTTCCATAGCTTTATGGAGAATTACCATCAAAGAAACTACGACAATGATGTTAATTTTCTTGACCTTGAAGGATGCTTAAGCATTCTAATGATTCTTGCCTCTAAGCGAGATGCGTTAGTCCTTGTGCATCCAATTTCCTTGCCTACATCTTCTTGGGTCATTTCATCCCCCCCTCTGCTGAAACCAAATCTCAAATCTATAACCTTCTGTTCCCTAGATGTAAGCGTCCCAACAACTTCTCTAACACGCTCACGCTTCCATGCTTCATCAATGCTTTCTTCTACGAGAAGGGGTTCAAACGTCGCATCTGTTCTTAACAACAAGGGTAATCTGTGTTCTACATAACGCAAAAGATCTGAAGATGAAATAGTTGTTTCTTCGCTTACTTCTTTAACGAAAATGGACAGCTCTCTGTTTGTTAATTCATTAGCTTCTAACTTCTCCCTTATTTCTTCCATTCTCCTCAAGAACTCTATTTTTCTCGCAAAAGACGCGCCGCCAAAACCCAAGGGAAAATCATATTTTTTTTGAAGGTACGAAAAAATGCCAATTTGCGCCAGCCCAGCTACTCTCGCAGAGATTTGATTTGTTTTCTTTATGCCGGAAGCGTGTGTTAATACACAAGTTATCGCCGAGCTTAGCATATCTTCCCGATCTTCTTCTGTATCCTTCTCTTCAGTAAAAACCGAATCAACTGTTCCAAGAATAGTCTTAATTGTTAAAAAGAGAAAAACATTCTGTCCCGCAAGCTTTGTCTTCTTATCTTCGCTTCTTATTGCTGCGAGAGCTTCTTGCTGAATTTTAATAGACACTTTTAGGGGAATCTCTGACGTTGCTGATTTTAGTAATGAGTATAAACTTGAACCAGGATGTTTCTCCAACTTATTTCTGACAACTTTTTCAAAGAAAATATTTAGTTCTCCTACGGATCCTGTCCTTAGTAACTCTGTAATGGGATTCAAATTGTAGCTAGTTTCCTGCTCCATCCCCATAAGGAAAATATTATAATTTATATATTACTATAAGTCAATTTGTTGTGTTGTTGTTTAAGGGGGGGCTCCTGGGGACGGGGGGCTCCTGGGGACGGTCCTCAACTTTATTGTCTTGACAATCCAAACTAAGCATACTTTTTATATCTTCTCCTTAGATACTTTCTTTGAGACCGTATTGCAAATTTGTTTGTCCCTAAAACCGCTTCTTCTTTTTCAAATAATCTTTTTATTTCTGAAAAACTTTCCTTTAACCCGCTGTAGATAAATGACTCATATTCTTTAAGTGAATTTTTGGTTTCGCCAACCAAACGAACTATGTCTTTATCAAGAATTAAATGAGACTCTTTCCCCAACGCCTCTTTTATGCTGCTGTATTTGTACAAAAGCGGATCGGAAGTTAACCCTGCCCTAACCGGATTGAGATAGATATACTGAGAAAGCTTCAGAAAATAAGAATTGTTTTCAATAAGAATACTCTTGAATCTGTTTTGAAATACTGGACCTAAGTGTCCGTGGGTACGGTTAAAATACATAGAGTAGCTGGTTATCAAAGATGCCATAATTTTCGATATAGGAGATTTCCGTGTTTGAATTGAGATATGGAAGTGGTTTGGCATGAGACAGAAACTATAAATGGAATGGTCATATTTCTTTTTTAAATCCTTGAGCTTTTTTAGAAAAAAACGATAGTCGTCGTCCGTAAGAAAAATATCTTGCTTGTTGATGCCCCTATTGAAAACGTGATAAAAGGCATTTTGAGATACAAACCGTGGCCCTCTTGGCATAATATAAAAAGTATTGCATTCCCGGATTGTCTTGTCAAGACTTCTGAGGACCGTCCCTAATTTCTAATTTCCTAATTTCCTAATTCTACCCTAGAAGTGTTACCGATGTATCTCAGCCTGCTCACTCACACTCAGGAGATCTGTCTTTTCTACCAGTCTTCTTATCCATGAAGTATGCGCCGCATAAATTATCCAATAGGCTTGTCTATAATTCTTCTCTCTATGCTTAACCATATTTAAAGCTATTCTTCTAATAGGTATGTCTGCAAATTCTATTACTTTAATCAATTGTTTTCTGTTGCCTTTGCCTAATCCTAAATCGCGTACCAATTTCCCAACAGTTATAAATATGGGCTGTCTATTGTCGTATTTTTGTAAACGGCTATGAACATACGCAGGGGGAACAGACTTTAATTTCCTCCGGAGCTTAACAATATCTCCTTTCTCAATTGCTTTTTTAATTTCATAGTCGTTTTTGCGATAGTTATTGAAAACATAGGGTAAATTTATGCTTTGCTCTTTTAATATTTGCCTCTCGGAACTTACGGCAGATACTGATACCCCTAAATTTTCCGCTATTTTCCTCACATTCCTGACTCCGTTGTTTAATTCTTCTTTTATCCTTACCAATAATCCTCTCCTTGTCAATGAACGCTTGTCTTTTAGGATCTGGGGCAACGGCTTATCAAGCGGCATTGCCTCCAATGGAAACCTACTTCTAATCTCCTGTGAACAATTACGGTGCAAATATGTTAAAAAATTTTTATTTATTCTCCAAATTTCCTGTTTACCAACATGAAATAGGTCTGCTACCGATTGCCCTGTTGTTTCAGGCCCCATATTAACCAAAAGGCCTATGTCAACTGCTCTATCCCAACGCTCTTGTGTGAAATGTGCGCCTTTAGGAGGCTGATTGTGAGCGCCCTCCGCCATAGCGGTTTCTATCCATTCAGCTTTTTTAGCGTAAGATTGAGGAGTTGCTCTTAATCGTTCCATAATCGGAATATTATACCATAAACCATCCCGTAGTAAAAAATGCAAAGCGGTTATTTGGATTATTTCGGAAGACTTTCTGCAACTTTATAGAGAACAATTCCCAAACTTACCACAACATTCAAGCTTTTATTTACTCCCCACATCGGAATTTCGACGATTTGATCGCAGATTTTTAAAACTTCTTTTGAGACCCCAAGCGTTTCATGCCCAACTACCAAAGCAATTGGAAAACTATAATCCGCCTTGTCGTAAGGAATACTTCGCTTATCCTGTTCTATCGCTATTATTTTTATACCTGATACTTGCCTCCTAATACTTGACACTGCTTCGACAGCAGTCGAAGCATAGCTCCAAGCCACCCATTCTGTTGTATTAATTGAAGCCTTTTTAATTCGAGTATGCGGCGGTGTTTCGGTCTGTCCGCACAAAATAACTTTCTCCGCGGCTACTGCATCTGCCAGACGAAAAATAGAGCCAACATTGTAAGTATCCATTACATTATCCAAAATAATGCAAATCGGATTCTTCTTAATCTTTTTTAATTCTTCGGGGTTAGGGATAGTTGTTCTTAATTCTGCCGCTCCTAATTTAATCATAAAAGTAATTCTGAAACTTTATTTTACTATTTAGTATCTAATTATACAAAAGTAGACTTATTTTTCGGGATACAAAGGAGCAGCGAATTCATAAACTTTCTTATAAATATCTCTAGTCAGCGCTGCTCCGGCAGCAAAATATTCTCTAATAAATTTTTTGTTGGAAATTAAGACATCTTCTACTTTTTTCACTGTCTCGCCTACCAACGAAAACCCTGATGGATCAAGAATAATCCTCTCTGCTAACTTGGCATCATTTCTTATCATTGACAAATAATCGTTAGCCTGGTCTCCGGCAGCATTCTCTATCCCCGTTATTTCGCTCGGGGCGGCAATGCTAGCTAATCTCAAATCTTCACCCAAACCGTATGACTCATTTTCTGCGATTTCCATCATTGCAAGAGGAACCCGCGAACCTTGTGAAAAATCAAAGTAAAATTTAAAAAATCTGTGGTCAACATCCTTTGGATCATCTCTAAACTGAACAGCAGCATTCTGAAATGTGTAGACCATAATATCCGCGACCAGAGAAATGCTATTCTGCCTCCGCGAGATTTCTTCTCCACGACTTTTGTAAGAAGCCTTATTCCTAGCCAACATCTTAAGTATTAACTCCCGATTCGCAAATAAAGCTGTGACTTTGTCTACAACATTGGGATAGAGATCGTTCATTGTCAACTCAACTTCCTGCTCTGAGGGATTTTCTAAAGCAAGCCTGAATTGCGCCAAATTCTTCACTATTTTTGTCTCAAGTTCTTCCACCATAAGAGACTTATATCATATGCCATGAATAAAATCAATATTATAGGACATTGGTCTTTTCAGAGAGGCTATTTCTTGACAGCTTTAGGTGATGGGGTTGTTGCGGGGACTTCTTTTTGCAAGCTAGTTGAAGCTCTTTGGAATTCGCTTATCAGATTCTTAACATCAATTGCCTGTATTAAAGCTGCCTGTCTGGCCGGCTGATTTTTGACAGCTGCCTCACTTGCCAATCGCGTTAATACGTCTATCGCGCGGTTAATTCCCGTTGCGGAAACCTTTGCTTTGCTGACGTTGTCACCAATCTCCTGATTTAAATCATCAATTGTTTCATTCATTAAAAGGTCTGCCGGCAAATTTTCTTCAGCACTTACCTTTGCAATTTTTAAAGCTTCTTTTGCGGCTATAACCTGCGCTTTTATTTCCCCAGTCGCTTTGACCTCTAGTTCCGAAAGAACTTTTTGCTTTTCTTTAATTGAATCATTTATTTCTTTTGCCAATAGGGCTATGTTGCGACCTGTAAGCTTGGCGTTAGTCAAATCCCCCGAAGCCGCTTTAAGATTATCGGATACTCCTTGTAATGCAGTTCTAATTCCTGAAACATTGCTTTTGGCTAACATAATTTGCAATTCCGCCAGTCTTTCTCCGGCAACGGCGCTGTGTATTTTTGCTTTTTGCTCAGGAGTAAATGCCAAAATCAGACGGAATTCCTGCTTTAGTCTATCAAGAAAAAATAAAGGACTATCCGGAAGAACAAGTCCCGGACCTTCTGCTGTTGGAGGAATCGACAAGGTTTCCGCACTTGCTACTCCCAAAACGTCTTCCTGATGATTGGCGGAAACAGAATTGGAGGAAAGAACAACAATTACAGACGTCAAACTAACACTCAGAAGAAAAATCAAAAACTTCCTCACACTATTTATATTGATGCCTCTTCATACAGATGTCAAGCAGTAAAAATTCGTTAATTTTTTAATTCGTTAACTGAATAATTGTTAAATTGAATCGCTTGTAGTATCATTTATAAATGACGGCAACTACTCATGCGCTTATCGGCACTATTATTGCGGCCAAGATCGGAAACCCTGCTTTAGCTATACCAATCGCCATTGCTTCTCACATTGCCGCTGATGCAATTCCTCATTGGGATACTGCCACCAACAGAAAAAAGAAAACGTTTAAAAAGTTATTTATCCATAGCCTCATCGATGTAATTCTCGGCTTTGCTCTTTCTTACCTTCTTATATTCTTATTTTTCCCCCAAACCAATCTTGCCTACACATTTTCTGTAATTCTTGCTTCACAATTTTTTGACTGGGCAACCGCGCCGTATTATTTCTTCAAAATCAAAGCATTTAAATGGGCTTATTCTTTCCAAAAACTATTTGATAACGACCTCGATCTTCCTTGGGGACTGGTTATCCAGGTTATTTTACTTCTATCTCTTGTTTTTGCGGCAGTAAAGTTTTTCTAACATCCTCCAACTTCCAAGCGGCAAAATCGCAGGCAGGGTAATTACTGCAACCGTAGAATTTGCGGCCTTTTCGCGTCTTTTTGACCACAATCTTTCCCCCTTTGCCCGCCGACTTGTCCGCCGAAGCGTTTGCGAAGGTGGGAGCCTTGGCGGAGGCTGGGCCTCCACATTTCGGACAAACTAAACCCGTCTCCTCAACATATGGTTTGGTAAATTTACAGTCCGGGAATCTGGAACAAGCCAAAAATTTGCCAAATTTTCCCGTTCGAATAATTAAATTTCCTTCTTTACACTGCGGACATTGTTCGTCGGTTTGCTCAACCGCAATTTTTACTCTCCGTACTCCTTCAGCCTCTGCTAATTTTTTTTCAAATGGAACATAGAAATCTCTCATCATCGGCGCCCATTTTTCTTCTCCATTAGCAATGGCATCAAGCTTATCTTCGATTGATGCAGTAAATGGAATATCATCAATGTCCGAAAAGTTGGTTACCAAAAAATCATTAACGGCAATTCCGATTGCGGTTGGAAAGAATTTCCCTTCCTGACGTTCAATATAACTGCGTGATTCAATTGTAGAAATAATAGTCGCGTAGGTTGACGGTCTGCCAATCCCCTTTTCTTCCAATGTCTTGATGACTGAAGCATCATTGTATCTGGGCGGAGGCAAAGTTTCATGCTCTTTTTCCAAAACATCAACTAAATTAAGCTTTTCTTCTTTCACAAATTTTGGCAATTTATTGTCTGACAAGCCCAATGGATTTACTTTCAAAAACCCTTCAAAAACCAGAATCGACCCATTCGCTTTCAATTTATAACTACTAACTACTAACTTCTGACTACTAACTTCTGATTTGTTAGCTGTTAGTTGTTTTTCGTTAGTAGTTACGAATACGGTGGTTGATTCTATAACCGCGTCCGCCATTTGAGAAGCCACTGCTCTTTTCCAAATGAGATCATAAAGTTTTCCATAGGGAGCCCCAAGATTTACCGCCACGTCTCCCATTAATACCGCAGCTTTTGTCGGCCTGATTGCCTCGTGGGCTTCCTGAGCAAGCTTTTGTTTGGTTTTGTAAAAACGCGGACTTGCCGGCGCATATTTTTCTCCATATTCTTTTTTGACAAAATTTATAATCGCTGACATTGCAGCTGAGGAAATCGCTACCGAATCCGTTCTATGATAAGTTATGTATCCTTCCTCGTATAATTTTTGGGCCAAACTCATGGTTCTTTTCCCGTTTATTCCCAGCCTTCTCGCCGCATCCTGCTGAAGAGTTGAAGTTGTATAAGGAGGCATTGGACTTCTTTTGGTCGCTTTTTGCAAAACATCTACTACTTTAAATGTTTTCGTTTTTAAATCGCTAACAATTGCTATGGCTTTTTCTTGTGAGTCAATCGAAGTCTTGGTGATTTTATACTGCCCGTCATACAATTGAAAACTGCTCTGCAGTTCTATCTTTTCCCCATTTATTTCAATTAATTCAAACTCCGTCCCCTGATTATTAATTATTAATTTTTCATTATTAATTTGGCGCAACAGCGCCATTATCGTCCAGTACTTTTCTTTTCCAAACTTCTCAATTTCTCTTTCCCTTTCAACTATTAAACGCAGGGCTACTGATTGCACTCGCCCTGCTGACAAACCCCTACGGACTTTTTTCCACAAAAGAGGAGAAAGTTTGTAGCCAACCAAACGATCCAAAACTCTTCTGGCTGTTTGCGCATCCACCAAATTATTATCAATTTCTCTTGGATTTTTCAAAGCCTCTTCAATTGCTTCTTTGGTAATTTCATGAAATGCTATTCTCTGAAACTTTGAACTTTGAACTTTGAACTTTGAACTTGAGCCGAGCACATCGGAAATATGCGAGGCGATTGCCTCCCCTTCGCGGTCAGGGTCAGTCGCCAAAATAATTTGATCTGCATTTTTTGCCGCAGTTTTAAGTTCCGCAATAATTTGTCTTTTGTCCGCAACTACTTCGTACAAAGGCGCAAAATCATGCTCAAAGTCTATTCCGATTTTGCTTTTGGGCAAATCCACAACATGTCCCATCGAGGCTTTAATAACATAATCATGCCCTAAAAATTTCCCAATTGTTCGCGCTTTAGTAGGTGATTCCACGATAACCAGTTTCATATTTATTTCAAGAAGTTACTCATTGTCTGCATAATTATACCCCGTATGTCAAGTCCCCCTTGACATTACGTTATAACATGTTATAATATGTAATAACGTAAATAGCTATATTATGATAAGGAAATTAATTAGGATTGGTAATTCGGTTGGAGTAACTCTGGACAAGAAAATGCTGCGCTCTATTGGTCTAGATGGAATAACTTGGGTATGGATCGAACCGGATAAGAAGAAAAAATCAATTATTATCAGAAAACGCGCAGAAAAAGACTGGTAAAATCAAAAAATAGTTCGTAAGGCCAAATCCGGTAAAGCTAACTTATTTCATTAATTCCTTTAATTTCTTATAAGCGTCTTGAGTAAGAGAAATAGTTACCGGTCCGACAGGATTAAGCGTCTGGGAATTATTCCCGTTAAGAATAATGTAATTTGCAATAAATTTTCCCCTATTTTCTATGAAGTTCTCAAGCTTAAATAAAACAGTTGGTTCAGTTTTTGGATTTGTTGCGGTATCTACAATAAGATTCTCCTTAGGAACGCTGACCGTTACGCTTTGTGTTGAATTATCGCTCCCTAAGACTTTTACCTTAAAATTGACTATCTTAGTCTTTTTGTCATAGCTAAAATAACCTTTACCATCATCTATTAACGGAGCTGACCTTAATCCTTCTTTCTCAAAGATATCTTGTTCTAACTTAAGGACGTTGGCAAGATTAAGGTTTCCTTGATGTCTTACATAATTAGCTCCCAGAATTATTCCCCCGACAGCTGCCGCGCAGATAGCAAGCCCAACAATTGCTTTAGCACGTTCCCTGAAGGAATAGCCGGAAACTTTTTTTTCAATCATAAGCTTAGATTATACGGTATGCTCAAGAAAAAGATCGGAATTTATTTAAAATTATCGGGACTTGCCGACTTGATCAACTAAGGTACCTATAACAAAAGACGCATAAGCTATTTTCCTTCCTCTTGTATTTAATCTACTATCTTCCATAATTGACCACTTACCTTTAGAAACTTTTTTTAATACGTTCGTACTACTACCAAGCATGTTTAGCTGAAATCCTTCTCCGTAAGGACTGTATGCTTCCACGAATATACTTCCTCTGTCGCGAAATAAACTAATCGCATGTGGTTTATCTGAAAAATGTTCAAATGGATCAGGCCACGTTTTGCTTTCACGAAAAGGTAACAAGTTCAATCTGTCTGGATCTATGGCTTTGGCGGATTTATCTTCCAAAAACCCGTCCACCTTACTCACGATTCCCCAATATAATTTACTTACCCACGGACTTTCAAATAGCTGCCCTATTGACTCAATATGACTTGGCATATAGTCTCGCATTATATAAAAGAAGTTTACCGAAAGTCAATCCAACAATGAAAATGTGCCGTTATTTAAATTCTTTATCATTCCTTTTATCTCCATCATCGAAAGAAGGCTGCTGAGTTTTGACGGATTAAATTTTGTCCGCCTGACTAGCTCATCAAAATGCAATGGTTCATCTTGTAAGAGTTTTAAGATTAAATTCTCCTCCTTCGTATCCCCTTTTCTATTTGTGATTTTGGATTTTGAATTTATTTGGGATTTAGGATTTTGATTTTGGAATTTTAACTCTTTTAAAATATCGTCGGCTGAAGTTACCAACTTAGCACCTTTTGCAATTAACTTATATGGCCCCTTAGACATGCTTGAAGTAATCGGCCCGGGCACCGCGAAAACTTTGCGGTTAAACTTCAAAGCAAATTCCGCCGTAATTAACGAGCCACTATCCTCCGCTCCTTCGGTGACTAAAACAGCTTGAGACAAGCCTGCAATAATCCGGTTGCGGGCAGGAAAAGTCCATTGAGTTGGCCTCATTCCTAAGGGAAATTCCGAAACAATACAATTGCCGCTTTCCAAAATACCATTATATATAGATATATTCTCCCCCGGATTGCAGCAATCAACTCCACATCCTAAAACCGCGATTGTTTTGCCATTATTTTCCAATGCAGTCCTGTGCGAAATCGCATCAACCCCAAGAGCCAAGCCAGAAATAATCGTAAATCCGTTCAAAACCAAATCCGTGGTCAACAATTTTGTGACTTCCCTACCATATTGAGTAGTCCTTCGGGCGCCTACGACTGCGACCGAAAGCCCTGAGCGAACGGAGAGAATCGAAGGGTCGCCTTTCCCATAAAGTACAAACGGCGGATTTTTAATTTGTCTTAATAATTCCGGATATTCTTTATCTCCTAGAGTCAAAAACCAAACATCTTTTTCTTTTAATTCTTTAAGATAATCTTCAAGCGAAAACTTTTCCCTAAACTCTTCAAATTTCCCCGCCCCCTCTTCCCCAATTAGCTTCGCAAGACCAGGTCTTGGAGCCTCCCAAGCAGCTTGCGCAGTGCCAAATTCTTCCAAAAGTTTTCTGAATTTAGCCGGACCAATCCCAGGCAACGCCGAAAACCCAAACCAATAATCTCGTTCGCTCATAACGCTAGCTTATCACAAGTTATTTATTAGAAGTTAGCTGTTAGAAATTGTCTCATCTCCCAAACCACTCTTCCAAAACTTTTTACAGATTTTTAATAAGCTTTTTTGCCTGATAGCCAACCCAATCAGAAGGCAATAATTCTTTGGGCAAAAACGGATCGCTTAACAAAACTTGCAAATACTTTTCTCTAGTTTTTCTTATTTCAATTTTCCTTTGCTCTTGACTATTTAACTGCATAGTGCGGCCGTTTAATGCAGTTAAATGGGAAAGAATCTCTCGGTATTTATCATTTAATTGATCCAAATTCCAAACCTTCCTTGCTAACTCCTTAAAATCTCCAACTAAGATATTCGAAGCTTCAAGCATGTAAACATATTTGCCCAAATCAATGCTATCTAAATATTCTGAAAAATCTTTTATAATATCATGCGGAGTAATAAAGACAGATTCTTGAAGCATACCAAAGCCTAGCTCCCTTAGTTTTCTTCGCAGATAATTTCTTTTTTCTTTCTCTAATTCGCTTATATCAAACATTACAATTCTCCATTTGCCGTCCCATCGCTTTCTATGAAAATCCAACAAAGGAAAATCCCTCTGGATTCTTTCTTGCCCTTGCGAAGTTATCCTAATGTATACACTCCCCTTCTTCTCGATTTTTTCTATATACCCTGCTTTTAAACTACGCCAAACCAAATTACCAAAATTGTTTTTTCTATATTGCTTCGGCACCCATCCATACATGCTCTCATAACTTTTACTAACTAATCTGAAAGGATCTCTTAACTCTTCAAAAGTATCCAAAGCACCTGCCAATCCCAATAAGAGAACGTCTTGCGGGCGAACTAATTTCCTCATATTGTTATTTAATAATATGGTGCGGCCGCTGTCAATAGTTAAATGGCTAAAATTACCAACACAAGGTGTTTTCGGTGTTTTCAGAGAAATTTATGATCTCTTCAGGGAAATTAATACCATTAATTAACACTGTAGATTACCGATGATGCGGAAAAGACTGTGCCTAAATTTATGATTTTGATCGTAGGTTCCGGGGAAACTGGGGTGCCCCTTGTCGAATTTTCTCTAATCGTTTCCAAAAAGCAGCGTGATCGTCCTTACTGCCTTCCGGTTTTTCAATAGCTACCGCTATATGACCTTTTCCTTCGACCCTAATCATGGATACTTTTGGAGATCCATCAGAATCGACTTCTAGTCTTGATTCGCCTCTAGACATTACGGATCTTACGGATACGTATGGAAATTCTTCTCCTTCGTCTGCAATTTTTGCAACTTTAAAACCTGTTGCTGAAGCTGCATCTAAATAAGAGTATAATTCATCCCAACAAATATTTGACGTTACTACCTTTCTGCTTTTTATTTTACTAATAAAATCAGGACCAAATTCTTTCCCGCTCATTCCCGAAAACTTAGATTCCATAGGTTTAATTTAATTGCTCATAAGTTTAGCAAAAAAAAAACTTTTGTCAAGAGGCCGCTTAATTAAAGTTTAATATCCGACACTTCTAGTACAATATGGAAGTGAATCAATTAACTAAAATTACATTAGCCTGGGAACTCTTTGAGCAAGATATTCCTAAAGCTCACATAGCCAATCAATTGGCGGTTACCAGAGAAACAGTTCATATTTGGATTAAGGGCATTCGGGAACTTGGATTGTTAGAGTTTTTAGAGCAATATGCTGATGCTAAAAAAGGTGAAAGGAGAAAAAGGAAGATTGATGGGTTACTTAAATCCAGAGTCTACAGGTTAAGAGAAGAAAACAGAGATTGTTGTGGTCAAAAGATTAAAGAATTCTTGTCTGATGAATATGGAGTTGAATTATCTACGACAACTATCTACAAGATCTTAGGAGGAAAGTACAAACTTCGGAGTAAATGGAAGAAGAATCAAGCCAGAGGTCCAATTCCTGAAGCCTTTAATCCTAGGGAGGTAATTCAGATGGATACTGTTGATTTTGGACAGATATTTGCTTTTACCGGAGTAGATATCTTTACTAAAGAGGTATCAGTTAAGCTATATGAATCCCTTACAGCAAAAGATGGATTAGATTTTCTAACTCTTTCTTTTAAGAATAGATTTAATCATGTTAATTTACTCCAAACAGATGGAGGATCGGAATTTAAAGCTGAGTTTAGATCAAATGTATTTAAATACGCAGACAGATTCAGAGTAGCCAGACCCTACAAGAAGAACGAGCAGTCATACATTGAAAGTTTTAACAGGTCCCTTAGGAAGGAATGTTTAGGTTGGACTAAATACAGACAAAACGATATTCCTAACCTAGAAAAAGAATTAAGCGATTATTTAGTGTACTATCATGGCAAGAGACCGCATATGAGTTTAAACATGATGACGCCTAATGAATTTTTGAAACAATATCAAGTGTCGGATATTTAAGTGTACATACCGGAGG
>Ga0209211_10004359_pt1 | contig 22094 bp, 23 predicted proteins | sample RifGroA2_FD_183992 | JGI IMG/M metagenome (GOLD analysis project Ga0209211, IMG submission 183992) | Groundwater microbial communities from Rifle, Colorado, USA - Groundwater A2 (SPAdes) (version 2) | ecosystem: Environmental > Aquatic > Deep subsurface > Groundwater | place: Rifle, Colorado...
ACTCAATAACAACACTGCCGCAAGCAAAACCATCCCAATTCCTAAAAAGTACATTGGACGCGACCCCCAAAAAATACTCAATCCATCTAGTTGTGGCAAAGGCACAAAAGAGCATAGCCCCATTATCAAATTAAGAACTAACCCTTTGTAAAAAAAATAACTCTGCGGAGAGAAATAGAGCCCAAGCGCAAAAACAATCGCTAAAATCATGTTTGCCAACAATCCCCAGAATGCAATCATCATATTATTCCAATACGAAAAACCGTAACGAAACTCACCAAGACGCTGGCGGACCATCAGCGACGCAACCATTGTACCAACAAAAACTAACGGCACTTTTCCGACAGAAATAACACCAACGACAAACATAATTGCCAGTCCGACCCACCACACTTTAAAATCTGCTTTATACCCTTCTGTAAGACCATACGTTTTTTGACAAAAACCACGGAAGAGTAAAGTGATAACGACAACGAGAACCATAACAAGAAAATGCTGTACCCCTTCCACAACATTAAGTTGGTCCCCTCCCCAATCTCGAAACGAAAACAAAAACGCCATTGCCAGCGTTGCTGCAATCAGACCGATGACTTCCTGACGGCTAAACCGCAAAAACTCACCGACACGGGCGCGAAGTTCTGGACCACTGACCATAATGAGGACTAAAGAAAAAGACCTTTATAAAAGATGTGGTTTGACTTTCTTCTGAAAAAGTCTCCAAGAGTAAACACTATCTCCGCGTGAGATAACCCCATTGGAGATAACAGTAAATGAAGCAGGTTCAACAGTATCAGAAGACCCACAGCGAAGCAATAACAGAAAACCACCTTCTTTCAATAAAGTTGATGCCTGATAATAAATTTCATTAATTAACTCTTCATCTTTCTTTGAAACATAGAAAATAATCCGGTCAAACGACGCAGACAAATAAACAACTTCTAACTCATCTAATAAACATCGTTTAACATCAACAAGCGACTTTAATCCAGCGAGTGAAACATTTCGCCGTGCGGCCACAACTGCAGGAGAAGAAGAATCAAACGCATAAACAGTAGTAGAAGAAGGAAGCCTTTCCAAAGCACATTGAACTCCTTGAAACAAAGGAAAAGAAAGATATGAAAATGCAGTTGATTGAGGATACAACGGAACGCCATTAGCCAAAAGAGCTGCTTCAATGGCAAGAGTGCCATCTTTCACAAAGCCAACTAACAATTTTTCGCCACGTTGAAAACCACTAGCACGAACAAAATAATAGCCGAAATCACCTTTGAACGACGCTGCACTGGGAAAGAGACGATAACGCCGAGCATGAAGTTCAAATCCTGCTGCATCAACACCAACATAATATGTCCCCTCAACACAGACAGCATAAACTATTATTGTTGGTTTCTTCATTTCTACAACCGGTTCAAAACCACACACATTCTCCACCGCCGAAATAAGTTTGCCTGCAACATTCCGCGCAATACGGGAACGAACCTCTTGCCCACGAACATTCTCCACCTCTACTTTAATACGGCACTGAGGATAGAAATACAATTTAAGCCTATCATCAAAAGCAATAGTCTCAACAGTATTAGTTGGTTCGGCAATCGCTAAAAGAATACGTTGGGGGGATTGCATTCTCTGAAGAACAAGAAGAACTTGTTCGGGAGTTATATCTCCAACAATGAGACCGGCATGAACACTAATGGCAGTACAAGAACACAATTCTTGGAATTCTTGAACAGCAATCTCTTCCATTCCTAATTGAACAACAAAATAAATCCGCACCATGTGTTTACTCAGAAGAGTGGGTTATATCCACTTCATTCGCAATGATTTCAGTAGAGGCAGCCAGCGCATCGCTGTCATCTAAACGCATGACACGTACTCCTTGTGTAGCTCGACCGATAACGGAAATATCAGAACACTTGATCCTTATTCCTACACCTTGTTTAGACACAAACATTAATTCTTCCCGCCCGTCAACAAGCATAACACTTTTAACCGGACCATTCTTTTCCGTGATCTTAATATTAGTAACACCTTTTCCGCCACGGTTGCACAAGCGGTATTCAGAAACCGGCGTTCTTTTACCATATCCTTTCTCTGTAAGCGTCAAAATTTCTTTGCTTTCATCTGCGGCCAACATTCCAACAACTTCATCGCCATGCTCAAGGCGAATCCCCCTAACACCAGCAGCTGCTCTACCCATCGCCCGAACATCATCTTCCCGAAAACGATTAGCAGAACCGAACTTTGTTGCGATAATGATCTCATGATCACCGCGCGTGTACTTGACCCCAACCAGAGAATCACGTTCATCTAAAGTAATGGCACGGATACCACCGCGACGGGGGTTAGAAAACTCTGCCAGAGGTGTTTTCTTGACCGTACCCTGAAGAGTAGCCATGAATAAATACCCTTCCTTAAAGTCTCGCACAGGAATGATCGCCGTCACTTTTTCGTCGAGGCGGAGCTCGATGATATTACGAATGTGCTTCCCTTTTGCCTGTCTTCCCCCTTCTGGAATATGATACGCTTTTAGCCAATAGACTTGTCCTTTATCCGTAAAATAAAGTAGATAATCGTGAGTAGAAACAACATAAACCATTTCCACAAAATCATCATCATCTTTTGTTTCCGTAGCAATAATTCCTTTTCCACCGCGGCGCTGAGTTTGGTAGGTATCAACAGAAATACGCTTAACATAGCCGGCATGAGTTACCGTAACGACAACATTCTTATCTTCAATAAGCTCTTCTAAATCTATATCTGCATCTTCTCCCAGTACGATCCGGGACTTTCTACTATCCCCATAACGCCCTTTGATTTCGTGTAATTCTTCTTTGATGATGGACAAAATTATTTCTTCAGAAGAAAGAATTTTTTTATACATAATAATGTCCTGCAAGAGTGATCGATGTTCATCACGAATTTTTTCTTGTTCGAGAGAAGCCAACTTCTGTAACCGCAGTTCTAAAATTGCTTTTGCCTGAATTTCAGTTAATTCATACCGCTGCATTAAAAAAATACGGGCATCATCAACTGTCTTGCTGTTACGAATACCGGGAATGACGTCATCTAAATTATCAATGGCAATAAGCAATCCTTCCAGAACATGGACTTTTTTCTCCGCTTCTTTGAGATCAAACGCCGTACGACGAGTAATCATCTCTTTCCGATGGAGGATATGCTCATGCAGTAATTCTTTAATTCCTAATTCCTTAGGTTGGCCGCCAACCAGAGCTAGCATAGTAATTCCAAACGAAATTTTAAGGCGAGTAAATTCATATAACTGATTGAGAATCACGTTGGGATCGGCATCTTTCTTAAGATCGATCACCACACGAATGCCGTCGCGATCAGATTCATCATTAATATTACGAATACCAAGAATACGCTTATCACGAACAAGATCTGCAATCTGAGTAATTAATTCTGCTTTATTGACTTGATAAGGCACCTCGGTGACAATAATGGTATCTTTCTCGATGACACACGTTGCTTTGATGGTTACTTTACCTTTACCTCGTGTATACGCCTGAAGTAACCCTGCTCCGCAAGCAACTTCGCCCCCCGTTGGAAAATCTGGGCCGGGAATGATGGTCATTAACTCCTGCACACTGATCGCAGGATTATCAATAAGAGCAATAACACCATCGCAAATTTCATGCGCGTTGTGAGGAGGAATATTTGTCGCCATCCCCACAGCAATGCCCGACGAACCATTAACCAGTAAATTAGGAATCTTGCTCGGCAAAACTCCCGGTTCTTTCAAACTGCCATCAAAATTATCATGGAAAGGAACGGTATCTTTTTCGATATCTTTGAGTAATTCCTCAGCCAGCGGATTGAGCTTTGCTTCAGTGTACCTCATTGCCGCGGCAGAATCTCCATCGATAGAACCAAAGTTTCCCTGTCCTTTTATGAGTGGATAACGAAGCGAAAAATCCTGAGCCATCCGAACAAGGGCATCATACACGGCAGTATCGCCATGAGGGTGATACTTACCTAAAACTTCCCCCACAATACGTGCACATTTCTTAAATGGCTTATTGTGAAACATCCCCAGATCATACATCGCATAGAGAATCCGCCGATGAACCGGTTTAAGACCATCACGAACATCCGGTAAAGCTCTCCCCACAATAACCGACATCGCGTAAGTGACGTACGCTTCTTTCATCTCCTCTTCAATCACCCGAGGGATGATTCTATCTGTCATTTCAGGCTTATTTTGTGGGGTTATTTCAGTCATAATTTACTCTTTCTTTATCGACGATAAAAGACAAGATGACGGCAGAGAAGACAGTTTATAAAGATTGTGGCAAAAACGATAGAAAAGAATGAAGAATACTACTGATTAATTATCTTACGCGGAATTCTCCAAAAGTCAAAGTCAATAAAATAAAGTTTTCCCTGTTTTTGACTCCACAGTATATTTTCCCTGCTATCCGCATCAAAAGAAACTTTTATCCCCATTGCTTTAACTTTGCTTATTTCTTTTCTAAAGTGGTACTTAACCCTTCTTGAGCTTACGAGGGTTAAATCAGATTCCACAGTTTCCATAACTAAACCTAATTTCATTCCTTCTTTTATTCTACATAAGTTCCAATAACGCCACCAAGAAATCTCTCCACGCCGATACTGTTTCTCAATGGTTTTTTTGAAATAAGAGGGAAAAGTGACTTCGTAAACACCCAGAAAAGTTGGAACAGGTACTCCTAACCGTTGCAAAATTTGGGCTTTGGCGAATTGTTCTTCAAGTGTGCTTTTTCTGTTAGTCCATTTTGAAACTTTAACACACCAGAGGGGATATTCTTTTAGTCTAAATACATTTGCAAACAACCCTGCACCCAAGAACTTTCCGATAGTATACATTTAGTCACCTCCGAAATCAACGCTGATAGATCAACATTAAGAAGGAGTCTTCGTAACTTCCTGAAGCGCTTTCTTAATTTCCGCATTTGTTTCCCGCTCCTGCTGCTCCTGCTGGACAAGGCGCTCAACTTCATCCGCTTCTTTGCCTACCTCTTCCGCTTCATGAAGAACTTCTGGCGGAACTTGGTTCAAAAATGCCTGTTTTGCCTCCGCACTGGGAAGATCAAAATACTCAAAAAACTTCTTGGTCAGCTTAACTTTGAACGTTCTTCCAAATTTTTCTTTCTCAACAAAACCTTGCTCTTCCAACAAACGCATATGCTCGTACGCTGCAGGACTACGCAGCTTAACAACATCGGACTGAACAATTGGATACCGCCAAGCGATGACTGCTAAAGTCTCCATAAGCGGCCGCTCCAGTTCTGTAGAACTAACTAAACTACTGACCAACGGAACAAATTCATCCCGTACAGTCAATTTCCACCCGTGCTCTTTCTGTATCAACTGTAAAGAATGATCACGTTGCTGGTATTCTACCGAAAGTAGCTGAAGAATCTGCTCTGTCTGTTCCACTGAAAGTGAACAAAGACTTGCAATTCTCTCTGGCGTAATTTCTTTACCAACCGCAAAGAGTACTGCTTCGACTTTCTTCATTGTTTGATCCATCTTATTCCCCTTTTTTGACACGAAAATATTTTCCTTTTTCCAGGTCAATCTTGCCCGCATCAATAATCTTATCAAGAAAGTCTTCAAGACGATCTATTTCTACACCAGTCAGCTTACTTAACTGTGCCGAAGTGAGTTTTTGATCACCAAGAACAACAAGCACATAGTTCTGTAATAGTGCGCCCGTATTTTGTTTAATGAGATCGTTCTCCGCTTTCAGTTCCTTAGCAACCATATCCACATTATGCAAACGAGCTTGTAAATCATTAAAAAACTGTGAAAGATCAACATCCTTAACTGTGAGCGCAACAGGCTCAATAATTTCAATCATCGAAGGCATATACTCAAAGCAAAAAACAATAACGTGTTTAAGAGCAGGAGTCTCTACTTCCAACTCTGCAAACGCAGCCCAAAGATCACTGTCATCGTGTTTCTTCAAATCCGCATACTCTTCTCGCAGGAGTTTAAAATGAGGGTCTTGCCGCAGAGCGGCAATGTATTGTTTCAATGATTTATCAACATGCTCTTTCGGCTTTCCTAATACTTCAACGATTGCCCGAAAAACGATTTTTTCTGTTACGGTGACCATCTAGTAACCGGTAAAGAATGATGTTTTTAAGCCTTTCTCCCCAGTATAAATCCTTTCTTAAAAAACATAAAAAGAAGACAGCAGAAAGCAACGACGACTACCCAAGGAAGTGATTTTTTGGATAGAGAAGTGGTAGATTCGTAAACAATCATACCGGTCGAATCCTGAGAAGAAGAGAGAACATTAAATGAAGAATAGCCAATAACAGGAGGTTCGACAGTTATAGAATCACTAAGCTGAGAAAAATGATTTGATAAAAAAGAAGAAGAGTTAGAATGTAAACTAGAAGAATCATTGACAAAAATAATCTGTCGTAAATCCTGAGTTGTTTTCACCCCTACCCGCCGAAATATAACCCTCAACTCATAACTGCCTGGAGGAAGATTGGCATCAGCTTTGACCAAGAGTTCAATCTCTTTTTCTTGACCACGAGGCACAGAAAGTGAATAGATGGTATCATTCCTTCCCACCGTAGATTCTAAACAAGAAACACATTTTCTGCCTTCAGCAACAAACGACCAAAGATCATACAGTTCATCCTTCGCACTGCCACGGACAAGAATACGAATGGGAAAAATGTCCCCAGGGAGAATTGAATAAGGAACAGAAGTAAATGCATAACGTTGACCAACGGGAATAGAAGAAAAGGAAGAACGCAACGCCGAATTGGGAGAAAGAATATCACTTTCATCACAATCGTCTCCATTGCTTTGGATCGTAAATCCAACCTCATCCCGCTCGCCAAGACCTTCTACTATCGCTGTGGCGCGTATTTCTTCGTTCTCACAACGAGGAACCAATTCAACCGGGATAGTCAAATCATAACCACTAAACTCATCCTGAACAGACACTTTTGAAGTAGAACTAACTTTCTTGCCCTCAGCTTCCACCCACACACGAATAACTTTTTGAGTAGAATTTCCTTTGTAAAGAAAGAGATGCAGAGGAACAGATTCGCCCCACGTTACCCCATCCCGCAGCAAATCAACATCTTCAATTTCAACTCTGCTCGACATATTTTGATAGTATTGCCCAAGATACACTGCCCGAGAGATTCGATTATCACCCAAAGTGCCATCGCGACAAGTAAGATTGCCTAACCAAAAGACAATATTATAAGCACCCTCGGCTAATCGCGGCGAATACGTTTTATGGGAAGAAGAGGTAATATAATCATTAGTCCAGGGGGAATACTCTTTAACAATGTTCCCATAACCATCCTCAATTATGCCCTGCACAGTAATGTTTTCTCCGTATCCTAACCGACGACCAACTTCAACGGTAAACGAAAGATCTTCAGGACGAGAAAAAGAGTTGTTGAGCATTACATCGATTTGCCAATCACATAAACCAGTATAGAGGTTGTCTTCTCCAGGAGTAGGTGCTGTATAGACCCAGTCGCCGTTAAAATGACTTAAACTCATCCCTTCTGGAACAGATGAAAAAGAAACGATATCTAAAACCGACTCCGAACGAAGAGGATAACCAACTGCTAAACGGACAGCATCGGTATTCCTACTCAAATCAAAATCAGTATCGCCATTGCGGTAAACGACAGCGTAGCAATGAGAACAAAGAGTAAGGGTGGTGGAACTACTATCCGTAACACGCAATTCATGATCGTCGTCTTGGTCATACAAGACAAGCTCTCTTAAAGAGACAGGAAGTTTACCGCGATTATAAATCTCAATCCATTCTCCGCCCGGCCGTAGAACATCATCATCACCAAACGGATCGACCATTATTTCAGTTATCTCGAGAGAAGCAAAATCACCCAATGGAGCACTAATACTATTATTCTTACTAGGAGTACCGCCAAAAATTATACTTTCCTTCCACTCACCTTCTGGCGAACGCTCAAGACTAAAGTTATTACTTTTCGCCAAAGAATCGTTATAGTAAACAACTTCCTCAAAAGAAGGACAACGAAGGGAAATACTTCCGCCATCGTTAGCCAATCCCCGACCGAAAGAAACTTCATAAGTAGAAGAGGCATTATAATAAGTATCATTAAAAAGATCACTTTGTCGTACTAAAATAGCATAAGGATCAACAATGATCACAGGAAGTTCTATATCCTGAAAAAAACATCCCGATAACGTTTCATTGCCCCCGCCCAAAGCATAGAGTTCTACCCACTCATTAGCAGAACCGCCAATTGAAGTAGATGGAGCATACATTATTTCATTTAACAGCACCTCTGCACTGACGAATGGAAACGAAAATAAGAAAATAACAAAAAAGTACAACCATGACACCCTCATACTGAAAAGAGAAGTATAAAACAATTAAAAAGATAACGCTAAACTAGAAAAAGAGATGAATTTACCATTCTTAAATACTAAATAAAGCTTTTAAATGCGGTTTCCATCGTCAGATATATGGGTTGGTTATTTGGAAGAAAGAGATCGGTTCCCTTTCCAGAACCGAGGAAGATAGATGAGCGAGCATTTCAATTTCCAACCAAAGTCTCATCAGAACGAGTTATCCGGCCTGAACAATTTAAAGAAGCGTCTGGATTCAACGAACCATTAGATTTTTCTGATGACCATGAACCGCCAACACCTTTGCCTCCAAAACCAAGTGCAATGGGGATGCCTTTTCCTTTAACGGCACCAAAAACAGCAGCGATGCCTTTAAACCCAACTAAAAGTCCGTTTTTTATCAAAGTGCAGGTATACCAACACATTTTGGGAGAAATTGAAAGCGTTCGAAATGATCTTAACCAGCTGCAGAATCACAATCGTACTTTAGAAAATTCAGAATACAACGAAGAGACAAATTTTGGAAAATTGCGTCGAACAATGAAATCGATCCACGATGACCTTGTGGAAGCAGATAATCACTTGTTCAAAAACCCAATTCGCTAAAATCGTTCCTCAATGAGGTGAAGATGATGGAAAAAATGCCAGTATTTGTAAAAGTTGATGAATATGACGACGTTCTCGCTCTGATGAAAACAATCCGCCACAAGCTTGATGAAGCAAAAGAGACTTTGCTTAAAATACACGATCTTAAGAATGAAGAAGATCATCAATTAGAGCAGTGGCAAAACACTCTTGAAGAATTAGAGAAGAAAGTTGAGTTTATTGATCACGCTCTCAGTGAGCCGGAACAATACTAGACAAAAATGCAAAATAATATGACCAACACATCGAAGAAAAAAGCAGTAAAGAAGCACCATCCAAAGTCGAACGTGCATAAAGAAAACGATCCAGAGTATATGATCCAGATTAGTGATCCCTCTATGGTTCGTAAAGACATCCTTGAATCACTGCGAGAAGTCATTATCTTTATGCAAGGATATGAAAAATTCACTAAAATCCAAAAAGAGAAAGTCACGACGATAGCAACACTGAAAGAAGATGTCAAAGGGCTAAAAGGACTTATTGAGCAAAAGCTCAAAAAATATCTTCCTCAAGGCAAACTAAAAAGCATAGTTCAAAGTGAAGAAACAGCTCCTCCCGATGAAAATCGTCTCATTCAAACACCAACCACTCCATCGCCTCTCCCGCCACGAGTTGGAAAGGAACTGTCAGGCGAGATTGAACAACTCGAATCACAATTAAAAGACATTGAAAGCCAGCTTCGGACGCTGGGATAAGTTCTAAGAGTTAACTTTATAAAAAAACTGCCTCATTCTGTAGTTGTAATGTGGGCGTGCCGGAGTGGTCAAACGGGATAGACTCAAGGCATGGGAAAATAAGAGTGCTGATTACAGTGCGATGAATAAACCCAGTAAGTCATCTATTGGCTTAGTGCCTACGCAGGTTCGATCCCTGCCGCCCACATCCTTTACTTTTTTAAATAAATGAGTATTCTCAATATTAATGCCCATCGAAATATGTACTATTAGTGGATTTAGCAAAACGGAAGGCAACAGCGTTGCTGTTAAAATTGACAATGAAGTCGTTATCCTTGACATGGGTTTAAGTATGTCGGATTACATTCGTTTCACTGAAGATCTTGAAGATATTACTCCAAAAACATATTCCTCTCTTCTAAAAGCGGGAGCAGTCCCAAATTACAAATTCATTGAAGATTGGCGTAAGAACGTAATTGCCATTGTCCCTAACCATGGCCATCTTGATCATATCGGTGCCGTTCCTTTTGCCTCCCCGTTATTTCCTAATGCACCAATAATTACTACCCCTCTAGCCGCAGAAGTTCTCAAACGAACATTATATGATGAAGAAATGGAAATCCCAAATGAGATAATTGCCCAGCCCATGAACTCAATATTTTCCCTTTCTAAAACAATCACTGCAGAATTTATCAGTATTATTCATTCCATCCCGCAAACCGCCATTGTTGTTCTTCACACCCCGTATGGAAAAGTGGTCTATGCAAACGATTTCAAAATGGACAAACACACGATTTTGGATGAAAAGTCAAACTTCTCTCGACTAAAAGAACTGGGAAAAGAGAACGATATTGTCATCATTATTATTAATTGTCTTTATGCACACGAAGCAAAAAAGGCCGACTCAGAAGTTGTTGCCCAGCAGATGCTGGATGAACTTCTCCCAAATGTAAATAAATCCCACAAAGCAGTGATTATTACTACTTTCTCTTCCCACATTGCCAGGTTAACCCACATCCTCAATCTTGGTAAAAAAATCAATCGAAAAGTTATTTTGCTCGGCCGCTCTCTGGAGAAATATGTCCAATCGGCACAACAACTCGATCTTCTGGACAAAGAAATTCGTGTTATTCGCTTCCGCCGCCATTTAGAAAAAATTTTCCGCAAAATTCAGCAGGAAGGAAAAGAAAAATATCTTATTGTATGTACCGGCCACCAAGGCGAGCCACGCTCAATAATCTCACGCCTTGCCAGACAGGAACTTCCATTGAAACTAGAAAAAGACGACTGTGTTATCTTTAGCTCTAATGTTATACCAGTTGAGATCAACATCGAAAACCGCAAAAGGCTTGAAACAATCTTAGAAAAAGCGAAAGTAAAAATTTTCTGTGACATTCACGTCTCTGGACACGGCGCATTAGAAGATGAAAAAGAATTACTGCAGATCCTCAACCCAAAACACATTATCCCCATTCATGCCGAACCCGAAAAAGCAAAAATGCTGGCTGCCATGGCCCATTCCATCGGATTTAAAAATACCCACATCATGACCGACGGAGAACGGATTACATTCTAGAACCACTCTTAAGAAAGAATAAAACTCCACCACAACAAATTTTATAAAGAGGCCATCCTCCAAAAAGAAAGAGGGGGTACAGGTATGAAACTAGTCTTAGCAGAGCCAAAATACTTCAAAGAGAGCATTTCCACCATTTCCGATCTTGTTACCGAAGCGAAATTTAAAGTGGGTCCAAGCGGTTTAGAACTCGTTGCTATGGATCCCGCAAATGTGGCGATGGTCATATTTAAACTTCTCAGCAGTTCGTTCACTCAGTATTCAGTAACGGGAACAGAAGAATTGGCCATTAACCTCAACAGCGTAAAACAAATCCTCCGGCGGGCAAAGGCAGATGATATTATTTCTCTCGAAACAACCGATGATAATAAACTTAAAATCCAATTGAAAGGCAACACGACCCGTTCGTTCTCAATACCTACATTAGAACTTGAAGACAAAGAACAGCGCGTACCGGAATTAACATTCCCTATCGCAGTTGAAATGGATTCTGTGACTCTCAGTGAGGCCATTGAAGATGTTAATGTCGTTGCCGAATCAGTGACTTTCCTTGGAGAAAAAAACCAGCTTTCCATCAAAGCTGAAGGTGACCTATCGAAAGTATTCATCGAAATTAAACCGGACGACAACACTCAGATCAAAGTAACCACGGACCAAAAAGCAAAAGCAAAGTACTCTTTAGAATACCTTAAGAAAATGATTGCCGCTGGAAAGTTGAGCGACCGAGTAACTCTTCATTTCAACAACGATTACCCACTAAAATTAGAGTACAAAGTAACTGATCGTCTCCTCCTTAGCTTCATTCTCGCTCCCCGCGTTGATAATGATTAACCATGCGCGATGCAACACTCTGTTATGTTGTTCAGGACAGCCGCATTCTTCTAGGAATGAAAAAACGCGGCTTTGGAGTCGGAAAATGGAATGGATACGGCGGAAAAGTGAATGCTCAAGAAACAATTATCCAAGCCGCTTTGCGTGAACTAACAGAAGAAACAACCATTACCACCGAACAAGATCATTGCGAAAAAGTTGCTGAGATCGATTTCCACTTCGCCGACATCCCTGCAGAAAAAAATTGGGATCAAAGAGTTCACGTTTTTATCGTTAGGAAATGGAATGGAGAACCTGCTGAGACCGAGAAAATGAAACCGCAATGGTTCCATCAACAAGACCTTCCTTTAAACCAAATGTGGAAAGACGACCCTTACTGGCTGCCCCTTATTTTTGAAGGTAAGAAAATAAAAGCAACATTTACATTTAAAAAAGAAGGAGAAGAAATCGCACATCACACCCTGGCCTCGGTTGAACGATTTTGAGCTCTGACCGGATTAACTATACACCCCCTAAAAAATGAATTGGTATACGGAAGGAATACTTTGGTACTGTCTTATGCTGGATTGTATAATCTACAACGTTCTTGCCTGGACACAGTATAGATTGCATCAGCAGCGAACACACTGGCTTTCAGAATACTTTCCGCTAAACAAATTTTTAGGGATATATTATTGTATTATTACTACATGGTTGGGGTTCACACTGTATCGTATGCAGCTCATTTTCTAAACCCAATGTGAAAAATACCCATAATGTTAATAAAAGACCGCCCATTTAAAGAAAGTGAGGGAGATGAATAACAAAAAAATAGGTGGAATTGTATTAGGATGCAGCATCATTCTGTTGATTATTTTTATTGCTATTATTCTATCTTTACAGAAAGAGGCAAAACAATTAGGTTGTTATTCACAACCAGGATGTACAACCATCGACTCTTCATTAACCATTGTTCATTTTGCCTTTGGTTTTTTTGGATTCTTATTGGCATTGGGGATTTATCTTATCTTTTTTTCAACCAGCGAGGAAGCGATTGTCCGACGACTGGAGCAAGACAGTACCCGCAAGCTTGAAGAAGACACGTTTTCTATCCTTCTCAAAGGACTAGACACATTTGAACGGGAAGTTATCCAAATCATAAAAAAAGAGCCAGGAATAACCCAAAATACGTTACGTTTGAAAGTAAATATGTCAAAAGCGAAACTGAGCCAAGTATTGCTAGAACTCGATAAGAAAGGACTTCTGACGCGGCAAGAACATAAAAAAACCTACAAATTGTACTTAAAATAATAGTTATATGAAATTTTTTTCTCGCCTTGCAGGTGCTCTCTCTGCGTTCGTTTCCGAAAATTCTGACCATTGCCACCTTCGCTAAATCGACAAAAAGAAAAAATGCTACTCCAATTGCTTCGCGACTAAACCTAACATTAATTTAGCGGTTCGCTTCGCTCTCCCAAATTTTTTGAAATGAATAATAGGGGGTTAAGAGGTTATTTATTGTGTGGGTCGCTTTATCCATGCATAATTTACGGAGAAACCAGTGTCTCTTAACATAGATTCAAAACTTCTTCTTTCTAATTCATTAACACCAAACTGCCCGCCTTTACAAGAATCAACCGCTTTTTTATTTACCTTATAACCGCCAGGCTTTACTTCACCACACCTATACGTGTAAACATCACCATCAAGTATATTTTTAAAATTCAATTCTGGCGTTTCTCTTGTCTGCAACCATCTCGCAATTTCTGGCTCTGCAATTTTGTAAACCATTAATGCAGTTTCATATCGCCTATCATTTGTTTCATGTTTTGGATGTAAAACTCTTCCACCGATTGGTTTTATTCGTGGAGTTCCAAAGACAAATGGTTTTCTACCATATTCCTCTTCCAAATGTCTCGCTTTTGCAATTTGCATTAAAACATCATACCTAAACTCTGCAAGTCCAAATAAAACTCCTGTCGCAACTTCCAGACCTTCACTCATAGCTCTGTCATGGTTATCCATTCGTTCTTCAAAGTGTCTTTTTCGTGGGCTTTGTCCGTGCCATTTCATATATTTGGTTCTATCAAGAGTTTCGTCCCACTGCACCATTCCCCACAATCCAGCAGATTTTAGTTCTCTGTATGCTTCTTGTGTAAGATGATCTGAGCAAAGCAATATGCCACTTCCTTCTCTATCTCCAAGTAATTCTTTTGTTTTTGCAATATATTCCACCAATTTTTGAGGAGTAAATTCAGGATCAGTTGCAAGTGTAAATTCAATAACATGATTACCTTCCTCAATAACTGCACTTACTTCTTCTTCTAACTGACTTAATGATAATCTTGTCCGTTGAGTATCTTTCCTGTTTGCAGAAAATTGGCAATAACCACAAGTATCCACACAATAACTTGAAAGATAAACAGGTGAGATATTTCTTAATTTGTTTCCTTCTGATTTTCTAAAGTTATCTATCATAAAATCTCTCAACAAATCAAAAGTTTTATCATTACCTGCTTTCAAAAGCTCAGCAACTCCAGATAATCTCAATCTTTCAGTTTTTCTCTCTTCTAAAATACCCTTTACTCTTTCTTCTGATGGTGCTTCTACATTTTCCAAAATTTCTCTTATCTGCTTATCCAGAGAGGCATATTTTGCACTAAACATTTTTACCCCCTCCCTCCCCTCTGCATAGCAAAGACGTAATGCTGTGGATACTGCCTTTGGAATACCAGTGAGGAATTACTAAAGAAATCTTGATGCTCTTTCAATGAAACAAATGATTCTACAGCATAGGGGACTCTCTGTCCTTGAGAATTTCGCTCAGTTTGGTGTTTTCTTAGCCATTCAACAAAATCACTATAAGAAAATGTGAGATCACCAACTATAAGTCCGCCATTTTTTGTGGCAATTCTTTCTGACTCTTTGCAAGCTAGTTCTTTATCATAAATATTGAGATGATGATGAGAAAATGCAGAAAGAGAAATTGTATGGCTATTATCTGGTTGTTGAGTCTCTAAAACATTCCCTTCAACAATTCTCGCATTTTGCAGAATCTTCCTGATGTTTTCAAGAGGAATACTAAAATCTGCTTTCTCATAAAGTCCTTGAAGATCAAAGTCCAGTTGTTTAGTTCTTTCAAGCGGTTCGCCACAAATATCTAAAATTGTCAATTCAACTTTATCGGCTAATCCTGTTCTATGCAAACGATCTAAAACATACAGAGAAGAAATTACACCTAAAGAGGCTCCAAGTTCTGCAACTTTTATTTTGTCTTGCCTTTCAAGATATTCTTTATTATGCTCAACATAAGAATCAACAGCATCTCTGAGATGAGCGTTTACTTCTAATCTCAAATTAAAATCAGGATGGTTAGGATTTAAGTGAGTGTCTAAAGAAGAAAACCTGTCCCTTGCTGTTTTCTCATAGAGTCTTCTATCTAAATACGGCAATACTTCAAATTCTGTTCTACTAATTGTTGCATCGTGCAGTGTATCTACTATCATATAGTAACTGCAATAAACAAAGTAGTATTTCTAATTTTTAGCGAACATGTATGCCTATTTTACATAAGAAAGAACATCAGGAATTACTTTGGATTCTGCTTTCTGCAAATGCTTTTGATAAGTAGCAAGAGAAATACCCCTCTGCTTTGCCAGTTTTCTGAGGCTTGTCTTTTTCGGAGCTTCATAATAACCTTCTTTTATTGCCAATTCCAAAGCCTTCTTTTGCAGAGCAGTTAATTGCGGCATAACTTTTGGAAAATAAATACTTTGCAGAGGCGTATTTTTCAGATTCAACAATTCAAACTCATCTACCAATGGCTCAACATCGCTCATGAATTTTGTTAATCCTTCTCGTTTATGAGATGCAATCTCCCAATGCTCATAACATTGCGCATCAATAATGACTGGCTTAACAAAAAACATTTTTCTTGTAAATTGGGACACTGGTTTCTTTTTGGAAGTTTCAATAAGAAATAATGTTTCTCCATTAAATTCAAGATATTCTGTTCTTTTATCTCTCTTTAAATCACTAACAAATCTCTTAATATCTTTTTCATCTCCTATAAGCTGATGAATAGAAGAGGTCAAAACTTTACCATTTTCTTTCTCTTCATTGAGATCCAAAGACTGCATAACAACATTAAACTTCTTGCATCTATTTCCAATAATGCAATCATGCCTTAACTTAATCTTAGCGACCCACATAACGAACATGTATGCTTCATAGTTTAAATAACTTTCTAGAATTTTACACCTCTTAACCCCATAATTCTTGTCCGCTACGCAGTAATTTATATTTAACTCATTTCAAAAATCTACGGTGGCAATAGAATTTTCGGCGAGAAAAAAACTTGCTCCGTTTCACTCCGCACCCCGCTGCGCTTTCCTTACGCAAGCGAGAAATCTTATAATTAATTTTACACTCGCTTGCTTCAGTCAGGTCATATAACAGGGGTTTACAGGAATTTTACTCGGCTCGTAAAATTCCCAAATGTCAATCCAGCTCTCAAAAATTTCTCAGCTCTGATTTTTCATGGGTTGCCAAAAAATCGAGGAGAAATTTTTGGAGGGATTGCCACTTCTGTAAACCCCATACGTTATGTGCAATATTTACTCGGAGCGCCGCTTAGAAGTGTTGTTCTAAGAATTGCAGTGTCAAGTCAATAACTTTCTCTTGTTCATTCTTGAAGCAATGCTCGGCTCCTTTTATTATATGAATTTTTTTTTGTTCACTTGCTAATTGAAAAGCTTTCTGTGATTGGAGATAGGGAACGTCTGAGTCTTTATCTCCATGCAGAAACAGAACTGGGCATTTGATTTCTTTCACTTTTTGATATAATTTTACGTCAGGAATATCATTGACGAATTGTTTTCCTATTTTGAAGCCAGATTCCAAAATAAACCCTTTGTCTTTGAGTTGTCTTTGAGATTCCTCTGTTAAATAATTCTTAAATGATGTATCTTTGAAATCAAATGCAGGATACCATAATATTACGACTTTGAAAGCCGTAATTATAGCAGTAGCGACAATTGAACCCCCCATACTTTCTCCAAGAATTCCTATTTGGTTGTAACCTTTTGATTTTGCATAGTTTATCACGGCTTTCAAATCCTCTGTTTCTGTCTCAACAGTCATATCTTGAAAATCCATATCACTTGGTGGAGTTCCTCTAAAATTGAACCTTAAAACTGCAAACATTTTATCTTGCAATTTTTTAGAAAGCTCTTCAAAAATATTATCGGGACCTCCCATATCCCCTGTAAACCCAGGAACAAGAATCATAAGTTTGTCTGACTTTGAATTCTCTAAAATTCCCCTTATTTTTTTGTTATTGACTTGGATATTAATCTCTTCTTGCATATTATTTAGGGTAACATATTCTTAGTTATAATCATATCAGCGGCGCTCCTGCGTCATATCGTACCTACGCTTCGCTTCAGCATTTTTTCTTGCAGAAAAGACACATAACAGCGCATATGTTAGGCAAAGTTCAGATTGCTTAACAAGAATTCCATATAATCATAGAAACAACACCAGGAACAATATCTATCGACAAAATATTCGTTTTAAGCTTTAATAACCATATCATCTTCACCCAAAATAATATATAACAAGCCACTATTCTTGTTTACATTAACCTAAACTTTATAGATAATGAGGTGTAAAAAGAATGGAAGAAGAACACAAAACCAGTCATGTTGAAAAAAGTCATGACAGTGAAATTTTTTGGAAAGTAACAACCGTGGTATTAATCGCCATCTTGGCAGTTTTCGCGTTCCGCGGAAGTAATGGAGTAACAGGTAATGTTGTAGGGGACCAACCATCGGTAGCGCCCGAACAACAAGCTCCCTCCGTAGTAAAATTGGATATTGGTGACGACGCAGTTCTTGGTAAAAAAGATGCACCGGTGACAATCGTTGAATTTAGCGATTACCAATGTCCTTTCTGTGGAAGATTCTTTGAACAAACTCTTCCAGAACTAAAGAAGAATTACGTTGACACGGGAAAAGTAAAAATTGTCTTTAAAGACTTCCCATTAAGCTTCCATCCTGAAGCTGAACCTGCAGCAATAGCAGCAAACTGTGCTGGAGAACAAGGTAAATATTACCCGTTCCACGACAAAGTCTTTGCTAACCAAGAAAGCATTAGTGCTGATAATTACAAAAAATGGGCGCGGGAATTAGGATTAAACATGGCTAACTTTGAAAAATGCTTGCAAGATCCAAAACAGAAAGAAGAAATCAGGAAAGATCTCCAAGAAGGTACAGCGGCCGGAGTTCAAGGAACACCTGCTTTCTTTGTTAATGGCAAGCTCATTAGTGGCGCTCAGCCATATCCCGTCTTTCAACAGCTTATTGACGCAGAACTAAGCAATTAGAAAGACATAAAAACTATTTTTCTTTTTTTTTATTTGTTTTACAATCAGAGTTCAAATAAATGAAGACCATTCAAATCCTAAAAGAAGGACTGCGCGATACCTATTCCAAACCTTTTTCTTTCCTAATTACCGTAATTGTGGCAGTAATTATTTTTGCATTTAATATTTTAATTTATAATTATAGTATAATCGCAACCACCTTCTCCTGGAAATTAGTTCTATTTCTCCTTGGAGGAGTCACCGCAAGCAGGGGAATTGTAGCCACAGCCATTCTTACTTTAATATCAATTTTAACAGGTGTTGTTGTAGCACAAACAGTATATATCCTTCGACGCCAACGGGAATGGAATGCGGGAGTTGGAACGTCAAGCATCATTGCATCCATTATCGCCCCAACCTGCGCACCGTGTGCATTAAGCCTATTTGGCATTCTGGGCATCGGTGGATTCTTAACCATTCTCCCATTTAAAGGAGCAGAACTAAGCATCCTGGCAATTATTGTTTTAATCGGAAGTGTCACGTATCTTTCGAAGAAGATAACAACAAAAATATGCCCGGTGGATACCAAAAAGAAGATAAAAAAGAGATAATTACAAACAGTCACATCGACACTATTGTAACAAACAACCCGTTTTCACGCTCAACTGCTCAATTGTCAACACACCTTCAACCCTGTTCCCATCAGCAAAATCCCACGTTGGAAATGTCTCAATTTTTTCCTGCAGACAAATTTCAGTTGTTCCTGCTTTATTGGGGAGTGAACATTCGACATAATTAACATATTGCCAAGAGTTGCCAAAGAGCTTTTTTTGAGTCGCACAATGGGAACACCAATACGCACCAAACATCGTAACATCTTTCTCAGTCAAACATTGCGCAAAAGAAGGGTCGGGAGAACGAGAACAGCCGACAACCACTAAAAAAATAAAGGAAATTAACACCAAAATAAAAAGTGACTTATTCATGTGTAAAAAAAAGACAAAAACAGGTATATAAATTCTTCCAAGAAAAACAATAAATTGACCCAACTTGTGTTCTAATCGCACACATATAAGACATTTTCAATTAGCCCAGTGCCTTCAGCAGTGATCGGAAAAACTCCAGAACTATCTTTATTTTTCCCAGTACAACCACCATTACCAATAATAGGAGAAAACAATTCATTTGTACTCCCACCGCCAAAACGAACGAGTGTAGAAGTAAATACATAGTGCTTTCCCCATAGTCCAAGGCTTTCTTCAAGCAATGTTTTTATTTGTTTTTGTGAGAAATCACAACAATGCTCCGGCCCGCATTTGTAATAACAAAAATCAACACCACCACGAAGAGCTTGTGCACAATCATCAAGCAAACCGTTGCCAAGCTGTGGATAACTCACCACACCATTTTCACACTGAATGTTCGTCTTGACTAACGCACCCATCGTACTATAGGCTAATCCTTTACGCGTAAAAACATCTTTCTCAGAATCTCCTTGAAGAGCAAACAAAACCAAAAAAAGCATTCCCAAAGTGATTAGAATAACAATAATCACCAGCCCCACCAACTCCACCTGCGCACGTTTTGAAATCACGAATACACCTCAACAGTTAATATTCCAAAATAATAACGCGGCACGCTATTTTCGGTCAAATCATCACGAAGAACAACCACGAAGTAAGTTGGTTCTTTGTTCACAGTAGGCGATGGAGTTCCATCTCCCGGAACAGCAATTTTTTTCTCATTATAAATAACAAAAGGTTCTCCGCCCGGCGGATACACTTGTTGAACTGTAATGGTGGCATACGACAGCAAAGAAAAGTAATACAGTCGTTCTTGAGTAAAAAGATTGTTAACGTGCCGCAGCTTTGCAAGATCAAAACAATTATCTTCTGTTTCAGCACCGCTTTTAGTGCAAGCTAACTCAGGCAAGAATAAAACTTTAGTTGTAGTTTCAATCGCCTTAGTCGCTAAAAATTCGTTTTCTTTATGTTGAAGTGAAGTTTGTTGAAATCGGGCATAGAACACAATCCCAAAAACAACTAAGATAAAGAAAATAAAGAGTACCGCAACAGTTTCCGAGATATGAATTTGGCCTCGTTTTGTCATGGTTTAATATAACGAAATGCATCCCTCTTCTTTGTAATCCCGATAATGTTGATCTAGTTTTTGAGCGGCATCACTAACCAAACCACATCGAGTAGAATCATCCATGCACGAGCCTATGGCACGATCTAAACTATTCAATAACTCTCGAATATTAGGAGCATATGTTGTTAATTTTCCTAAACACTCAGTTTGAAATGTCGGCTCCGGCCGACCTGTATAATAATTCACAACGTCTTCGACTTTTGCTTTATACAATGTTGTAACGAGCTTTAGTCTTTTATACGCTTTTGTCATACTGCAGGCATAACGAGATTCGTCTTGGACAATAAAAGCGGCTAAAAGCTCGCTAGGAAAATCTTCTCCTAGCGACGAGATTAAAAGCGGTGAAGCAGAATGCTGCTTCCATACATCATTCTTATTGAAAAAGTAAAAGACGCGGCCATCGAGGGAAACAGTAACCGCAGAAATTGCACCCTCATCAATTGTTCGAAAAGAAGAAGGGACCTCAACTCCATTACGAACAAGCAAACCACCAAAATCAACAATTCGCGTGTGACTATATTTCTCCGCTGTTAATGAAGCAAGATCAACAACAGAATCAACAGTTAGGCCCGTTGTAAGCTCCAATGCTTGTTGAGTAAGAATATCATCTCCCACAAAAACATAACGAACATCATTTGATGTGACCAATAAGAGATCTGCCGCTTTAAAAGGCTTTGAAAAAGGAACGCTCCACGTAATAAATTGCGTTGTCTGGATTTCTTCCGGTGAAAAGAGAGGCACAACATCTTCTTCCTGCTGGAAAGCATTGCCTTTAATCCCAAAGTAATCAATGCCTTTTTCACACTCAAAACGAAAAACATAGTCCCGAAGAGCACTGACATCAATAAAATTTTTTGTTTTTTCGGAAACGCCTGCACTTGTAAACAAAGAATCAAACAGCTGAACAATCTCTGTCTGTAAGTTTTCTTCCGAAACTGCTTTTTGTTTGATTGCAATACCCACAAAGAAAAGGAGAATCATCCCCCCAGCGATAAGAATGTAAATCCAATTGAAGACAATATGAAATTCACCTTTTTTGGTTGTCATTATCGCACCGGTTTGGACACAAAAGCGTGATCTCCTTTTCCTTCTACAAACACATCAAAAGTTCCCCCCGTAATGTCAATGCATAGATTCCCTTTGTCTGCAGCTATGGAACTTACTTTAATCTTGACGGGAGCGATCGGATTAAGCAGCACATTCTCTTCGCCAGATAAATACTTCCCATTAAGATAAGTATCACTCCAAAGATCACACCCCAGTGGGTGTGTCTGGCAATAATCACTTGCCGGATCTTGTGAATCCAAAGGATTTTTGTTCAAATCAATAAAACAAATCTCTTTATACTTCGTAGGAAGATGAAAAGTGAGAATTCGCGCCGAACCATACTCGGTATAAATTCGTTGAAATGCAGTCTCTAAATCAGTCTTAAATTGATAAAACTGTACGTCATCGCCTTTGTCAATAAACCACCCAACCATTTTATAGC
>Ga0209211_10004360_pt1 | contig 22091 bp, 20 predicted proteins | sample RifGroA2_FD_183992 | JGI IMG/M metagenome (GOLD analysis project Ga0209211, IMG submission 183992) | Groundwater microbial communities from Rifle, Colorado, USA - Groundwater A2 (SPAdes) (version 2) | ecosystem: Environmental > Aquatic > Deep subsurface > Groundwater | place: Rifle, Colorado...
TATGGCCTCGGCCGTCTCAACGGCCTTCAGTATGTTCTGCGAGTTGCCGCTCGTGGTGATGGCAAGAAATACATCTTCGCTCTTGCCGAGGGCGCGTACCTGCTTTGAGAATATCTGGTCAAACGAGTAGTCGTTCCCGATGCTCGTTATGTTCGAGGAATCCGTGGTGAGCGCGAGGGCTGGCAAAGGCGGCCTTTCTATCTCAAACCTGTTCACGAACTCGGCCGCGAGGTGCTGGGCATCAGCCGCTGACCCGCCGTTCCCGGCGATGAGGAGCTTGCCGCCCTTCTTGAACGAGTCGGCCACAAGCTCGGCAGACTTCACTATCCTGGCGATGTTTTCACCGGTCAGGAAGGCCTGCTTAGCGCTTATGCTTTCATTGAAAGACTGTGCGGCTATTTCGTCGTTTTTCATGCGTTTACCGGGCCTTGAAACCTTTTGGAAAATAATATCTTCTGCTTCTGGAGGAGTCAAGCGAATTCAAGGAATTATGCTGGATTAATGAACTGTTCCGCCGCAAGCCTCTCTGAAAATCCAGCCCTCCCCCTTGAAGGGGGAGGGCAAAGCAGATGGACTTTTTGGGTGAATCTTATATTCAACGACAGGTTGCTCAAAAAGCTCCACTGCGGGGCTACGAAGAGAGCTCATAATTGAGGCGTACTTTTTTGTACGCCTCAATTATGAGCGACGCTGACAACAACGCAGATGGGACTTTTTGAAGCTCCCCCCGGCAAGCCGCGGGGAGCTTCGAAACCTAAGGAATGTCTCGATTTTCTATTCGCTCGCTTGACCCCGCAAAAATACGCGGGGATTGCGCTCGCTATGGGTTTTGAGCGGCCTGCTATATGAGGAACTTACCGTTCTTCTGTACGGCCTTGCCGTCCAGATAAATTGCCCCACCCTTGCGCAGGTCCTTTATCATGTCCCAGTGTATGGCCGAGACATTCTTTCCGCCAGCGCTCGTGTACGACCTGCCGACGGCGAGGTGCACGGTGCCGCCTATCTTCTCGTCGAAGAGTATGTCCTTGGTGAACTTCTGTATGCCGTAGTTGACGCCGATGCCGAGCTCGCCCAGATAGCGCGCTCCCTTGTCAGTGCCGAGCATGGTAATGAGGAAGTCCTCGTTCTTGTCGGCGCGGGCCTCAACGACCTTGCCGCCTTTAAACCTTAAGCGTATGCCAGTGACTTCCCTGCCCTGATATATGGCAGGCATCTCGTAATATATATAGCCTTCGGCGGACGACTCCACGGGCGACAGGTAGACCTCTCCGTCAGGCATGTTCCGCTCGCCGTAGCAGGGGATGGCCTTACGGCCCTTGATGCTCAACTTCAGGTCGGTGTCCTTGCCGACTATGTGTACCTCGCTGGCCTTATCGAGCACGCCCTTGAGCTTCATCTCCTTCTGTTTTACCTTGTTCCAGTCTATGTTGGTCGCGCCGTAGAGGAAGTCTTCATATTCCGCGAGGCTCATGTCAGCTTCCTGGGCGAGAGAGTGCGTAGGGAAGTTGCACAGTATCCACCTCTTCCTGTTCACTATCTCTTCGCTTATGGGGGAGAGCACCTTGCTCCTTTCGCCTACGACCTTGGGGTCGACATTCGAAAGCGCCTTCTTGTTGGCGGACGCGCGGATATTGACGAAGCAGTCTATGTTCTTGGCCTCGAAGTTTTTTACCTCCGGGAAAAAGGCGATCTGTTTGGGGGTTGCCATATCGTAGAATATGTTGGCCGTCTCCTCGAAGCCTATGCTGGTGAAGGGGTGTGCCCCGGCCTTCATCACTTCCCTGTAGACCTCGAGCACGAGCGGCTTTGAAAGCTCGGTGGTCGAGGCTATGAGGACGGTTTCATCTTTTTTTACCCTGAGGGAGTGCTTCACGAGGATAGAGGCAAGTTTTGTGACGCGCGCATCAGACATGTGGACCTCCGGAATGGATTTTCAAAAAAACTTGAAAAACTATATCAAATAGCTGTCTTTAGAAAAATCAGATATTTTTTCTGAGGTCAAGGAAGGGCGGAAATAAAAAGCGCAGCATATATGAATAATATGTGAGCATTTTTATTTATGCCCTGACGCAGAGATCAGGAAAAAGATCGATTTTTCAGCTCAGGAGGTGAAATCGATCATCTGCCTCAAGTGCCTTACCTCCTGTCCTCTTGCTGCATCTCCTCAGGTGTCGGGGTTTTTTGCTCTACTGTCATAAACATACTCCACGACGCTCATACTTCGCGCCCTGAAAGGTCTTTTTTTCCGTCATGACGCCCGTTATCTTCTCGATTATCCTGAACTTGCCCCCTCCCCACTTCGGCGCGACTATGTAGCGTAGCGGAGCGTCCCCGCAAAGCCTGTGCACGACCATGTGCGGGGGCAGCTCTTCGAGACATTCCGCAGCCAGTGCCGCGTACTCATCAATGGGAAGGGTTTTGACCTCGCCCCTTATCCAGGCCTCTTCCAGCCTTGTGCCCTTCAGGACCTGCAACTGGTGAAACTTTATGCCCCAGACGGGCAGAGATGCGATGAACCTCATGGTATTGATGATATCCGCCCTCCCCTCGCCTGGCAACCCTATGATGGCGTGAGCGCATATGTCCAGGCCTAGGGCGGCAGCCCTAAGGACAGCGTCCTTGAATTCAGCCGCAGTGTGGCCCCTGTTTATTTTTTCGAGCGTCGAGTCGTTCGCGGACTGGAGCCCGAGCTCGACCCAGAGCGGCCTCTCATCTTTTATCTCTTTTAAAAGACCGAGCACATCATCGCCCAGACAGTCGGGCCTCGTGGATATCGCTATGCAGGCGACCTCAGGTATGAGGGCCTCTTTAAAAATCTTTTCAAGCTCCCTTACAGGGGCATGGGTGTTGGTGTTCACCTGAAAATAGGCGATGAACTTTTCGGCCTTGTGCCGGTTCTTCACATAAGCTATGCCTTCAAGGAGCTGGCCTTTTACATCAGCGCCGGAGGTAAAGGCCTTTGGCAGAAGGGCGGACGAGACGCAGAAGTCGCAGCCGCCAGTACCCCTTGAGCCGTCCCGGTTGGGGCAGGTAAGGCCGGTGTCGATGGTGACCTTGTAGACCCTGCACCCGAAGCGCTCTTTCAAGTGTGCGGATAGAGAGTTATAGATTTTGGGAGTTGTCGAAATCAATTGAGAGACCAGGATTGCCAATTAAACTTCTAAATAATACAATACTCTTTGCTAAATGTTAACATTGTAAATCAGGGCATTTTTCGGTAAATTTACTTGCTTTTTTTGAAGGATATGCTAAATGTTGAGAATACCCTTTACTAAATCCCGACGGATGATCTATTAAATGAAACCTACCTTCAAGCATTATGACCTGGCGTTGGTTGCCCCGGATTTCAATTCGCCCCTGACCGGCCTGATTATTGAACTCGATCATCTGCGCAGAAAACAATTAAGCGGTTCAACTCCTACTCAGATTTTTTTTCAGCTTAAACATATATTTCATACTTTGGAAAGCATAGGTTCTGCCCGCATTGAAGGCAATAATACCACAATTGCGGAATACATCGAAACAAAGCTGTCGGAAACCCAATCTCCTTCCAACAAAGGTATCCTTGAAATTGTGAATATGGAACAGGCCATGTCTTTTATTGATGAAAATATAAAAGACATGGCTTTAAATCGCGCATTGCTCAGCGAATTGCATAAAAAAGTAGTTGCGGGGCTCATTGCGCCTCCGGATGGAGAGGGCGACCATACGCCCGGCATTTACAGAGCCCACAATGTTAAAATCATTGGAGCCACACATAAACCCCCAGAGTCAATTCAGATACATGCATATATGGATGAGTTGTTTTCATTCATTAATCATGCGGACGAGCCGAGGTATGACCTGCTGAAAGTCGCCATAGCGCATCACCGGTTTTTATGGATACACCCTTTTACGAATGGGAATGGAAGGACAGTACGCCTTTTCACATACGCAATGCTTGTAAAACAAGGATTCAATGTGGATGTAGGCAGGATACTTAATCCTACGGCTGTTTTTTGCAGTGACCGGAAAAAATATTACAATTATCTTTCTTCAGCAGATAGCGGTCAAAGAGAAGGAATTTTAAGCTGGTGCGAGTATGTTTTAAAAGGACTCAAAGATGAGATAGAAAAGATTGACCGCTTGCTCGACTATGATTATCTGAAGAAGGAAATCCTGTTGCCCGCAATCTCTTTTTCACTTGAAAGAAGGTATGTCAATGATATAGAGGGCAGAATTATGAAAAGAGTTGTCGAAAAAAAGGTGCTTCAGGCGTCCGATTTGAAGGATATATTCCCAGGCAAATACGCTTCGGATATTTCACGAAATATAAGCAGACTCAAAGAAAAAAGGATGCTTGTCCCAATAAGGGACGGCGCAAGGAAATACATAATTCGCTTCGATAATAACTTTCTGCTCAGAGGCATAATAAAACTGCTCGGGGAAAAAGGATTTATCGCCATTAACGACTAAACGCTCAATGCAGCGCCCCTGTCCTTCTCACCAGCTCCGCCGCCCATGACGAAAGCTTTTCTTCGCCCCTGAAGATGAAGCCCCGGCTCTTGTAGTGGTTTTCGCTCACCTGCCGGAGGTACTCTATTCCCGAGACCTTGCCGTCCTCGGACGATATCGTCGATATTATCGAGTCGTCGACCACTACGAACAGGCCCGTGAGCTTTCCCAAAGACGGGTTTTCGGCCCGCCACGCGGTGAAGTCCCTGCCTTGCTCAAAAGGCGCTATCTCGTAGTCGTTCCGTATCTCTATGTCGCCGGAAGGCTGCACCAGCGTCATTACTCCCTGGTTCCGCCAGACCCTGTCGGAATGGGTTATTCTCGCGCTCCCTTCAACAGGGACAACAGCCCCGTTCTGCCCGGTGTACTCACCGCTCACGGCCCATATCCCTTCCTCAAAAAGGAAGGTGTGCTTTATCCTCAAGGACGCCTCCAGCCATCTATTCTACTCGCCATCTCCTGCCCCTTCCGGAAGAGAGGGCCTCACCACAACGCCCTTGTATTCTTTTACGGTGACCATCCCGGGCTTTGCGCCTTTTGGCTTTTTTACATTCCGGGCTTCCGCGTATATGACCTCGACCTTGGACGAACCTTTGGACTTGCTGTAGAACGCGGCAATGGAGGCGGCCTCCTCAATGGTCTTTTCAGTCAACGCCTGTTTTCTTCCGGCCACCTTTATAAGGGCGTGCGAGCCGGGCGCGCCCTTCACATGAAACCAGATGTCTTCGCCTGAAGCGTACTTGGAGACCAGCAGGTCGTTGCCGAGCCCGCTTTTACCGCAGAGTATCTCAAAGCCTTCGGTCGAGGTAAACCGCCTTATCGACTCGACCTTACCAGCTTCCTTTACAGCAGCTTTTCCGGCTTCTTTCAGGTAGCCGCCCTTTATGAGCTCTTCTTTTATATCAGAAAGCGCGCCGGTATCCGTAGCGCCCTCCCATTCGTATTTCAGGGACTCGATGTATTCAAGTTCAGAGCTGACTTCAGGCACGCGCTTTTCCAGAAGGCCGAGAGCCGTCTTTGATTTCCTGGCGCGCTTGAAGCACTTGGCCACATTCTCCTGAGGGCTCAACTTTTCATCGAGCGCGACCTTCACCGTCTCAGGCGGGTCTTTCGTGTAGTCGATGGCCTCGACTTCGCTCATGCCTTTTTTCATCTTATGGAAGGCAGAAGTGAGAAGCTCCCCGGTCTTGTAGAAGCCGAGCCCCTCCTGGGCCTTTTTCCTGTCGCCTTCGAGGTTCGCCAGTTTTCTTAAAAGCTTTTTTTCGTTTTCCGTTATGACCTTCTTGAGAGCGGACTTCTCCCTCATGAACTCTTCATGGTCGACGAGGGCCGAGAAATACTTGTCAGCGCCGCTGTTCCACGATTCATTTTCAAGCCTTGGGATTTTTTCCTCTTCCTTTAGTACGGCAGTCTTTGGAAGAGGTTCGAGCTTTATCCCGGGCTGGACAGCGCGCCTGGATTCAGGAGGGAAAAACTTCAGGGCATCGAGCACGACATCATCCTTGTCGACAAGTATTATGTTGCTCGATTTGCCCGTAAGCTCGCAGACGAGCCTCATTTTCTCTATTTCTTCCCCGTTCTTTTTGGCGAGCTCGATTACGGCTATGCGCTCCGTGCCTGTCTGAAAGACGCCCTCTATCCTGGCGTTCGTTATCCTGCTCCTCAAAAAAGCGCAGAATCTCAAGGGCGCGGGCGGGTTTGGGTAGGCCCGTTCAGTCAGATGAATCCTCGGGAAGCTGTGGTGGGCGGATATCAGAAGCCTTAAATCCCTGCCCCTGATGAATATCCTTAATATAAGGGTCCTGTGGTCGCTCTGATGAATCTTCGAGACCACGCCTCCTCGAAGCTCGTCGTTCAGTTCGGATGCTATCTCTTTTAAAAGTAACGGGTCCATAAGAAGAGATTATATCATCAGGGGCGTCGGAATTTCCAAAAAACCCTTCTTTTGACAACACTGGATACTGTATACAACAACCAGCTTGACAAGTAAGTACCAGTTGTTCTATTATTAACCACAATATTACAATCAAACAATTGTCGGGACAGGTAAGCGGCTTTAAAGTCCTCAGTGCTGGACAGAGGGCTTTAAAAGCGAGCCTAAGCCATGCCCGTCCCGCAGGCTCAAGACTTTTTCACTTTTTGCTCTCAAGACCCGGAGGAATGGCTCATGGATAAGAAGGAAAAAGATTCCAGGGAACAGATCGGCATCGACAACATGGTCAAGGCCCGTTCCTCCAGGCGCGGCTTTCTTAAAAAGGCCATCGTGGGCGCGGTGGCAGTCACCGCAACGGCTGCGGTCGCAAAGAAGACCGGGGACATTCTGCTGAAAGAAGACCCCCAGCAAGCCTATTTGAACGATGTGCTTCCCGGAGACAAGGTCCTTTCTGAAATGCAGTACATTGAGATGACCGCTGGCGAGAAAAAAACGCTGGTGGCCCGGCTCGTAAAGAACTACAACAACCCCGAAGCCTGAGGGGCTTGAATTTTGAAAGCTGCCGGCTTTAAGCCGGATTCTCTGCCAAGCTTCATACGGAGGCTGCCGTGTCTGACATAAACGATAAAGACAAGAAAAACCAGGTTGACGAAAAAGAGACTTCCCGCCGCGAATTCCTGAAAGAAGCGGCAGGAGGGACACTTTCGGCAGCCACCCTCGCCGCCGGAGCCGGGGCGCTTCTTTCCGGCAAGGACGAGGCCGAAGCAAAGGCCACCTGGGGCGAGTGGTTCCAGAAGAACTACCGCATCATGACCGACGAGGAGAAAAAAGAGGCAGTTGACCGCCTCGAAAAAAGGTACTCCGAGGAGTACGGCAAAAAGACCTCTGTCGACTCAACCCCCGCGCAGGAAGGCGTCCTTTTCGGTTACGCCCTCAACATCCAGAAGTGCATAGGCTGCAGGCGTTGCGTTTACGCCTGCGTCAAAGAGAACAACCAGTCGCGCGACAACCCCGAGATACAGTGGATAAGAGTCCTGAAGATGGAGAAGGGCAACTTCCTCCAGGAGAACATGGACAAGGGCTACCCTGACCCGGCCGGCATACAGGTGGGCGGCAACGCCTATCAGAACGCCGGAGTCGTGCTCGAAGGCGAGCACTACTACGAGCCCGAGCAGGTGCCTGAGAAGGGCCACTTCTATCTGCCGATGCAGTGCATGCAGTGCGAAAAGCCCCCATGCGTCAAGGTCTGCCCCGTGCGCACCACCTACAGGGAGCCGGACGGCATAGTCGTCATAGACTACAACTGGTGCATAGGTTGCAGGATGTGCGTTTCGGCCTGCCCTTACTGGGCAAGGAGATTCAACTGGGGCGAGCCCAACCTCCCGGCCGAAGAGATGAACCCCGTGACCCATTACCTCGGCAACAGGCCGAGGATGAAGGGAGTAGCGGAAAAGTGCACATTCTGCCTCCAGAGGACCAGACAGGGCCGCTACACGGCCTGCGTCGAGGTCTGCCCGGTCGGAGCCAGGAAGTTCGGCAACCTCCTGGACCCCGAAAGCGAGGTCAGGAAGATACTCGAAAAGAAGCGCGTATTCAGGCTCAAGGCCGAGCTGAATACATATCCCAAGTTCTTCTACTTTATGGATTGAGGAGCATATGAAACCTATTATCCGTTTCGGAATAGACTCCTTGCTTTATGTCGTGAGGGGCAGCGCCATATTCTACGGCTGGCTCATGTTCCTCGGCTTTTTCATGCTCCTCATGTGCTACGGGGCCTACGAACAGTTCACCCAGGGCATGATAGTGACGAACTACAACGACCAGGTCAGCTGGGGACTCTATGAAGCCCAGTTCGTCTTCCTTGTCGGAGTTGCCGCCGCGGCGGTGACCGTCGTCTTCCCCTCTTATGTTTATCACCACAAAAAGCTCAAGGAAGTAATGGTAATCGGCGAGATGCTGGCCATAGCGGCAGTCTCGATGGTCATCATCTTCATCATGTTCCACATGGGACGCCCTGACAGGCTCTGGCACATTCTACCCGGCATTGGCATATTCAACTGGCCCAACTCGATGCTCGCCTGGGATGTTCTTGTCTTGAACGGCTACCTTGCCCTCAATGTAATATGCGGCTTCTATTTCCTCTACAAGAGGTATATAGGCCAGGAGGTCAACAAGAGCTTCTACACGCCGCTGGTGTACATCTCCATCGTATGGGCCCTTTCCATACACACGGTGACGGCGTTCCTCATCAATACCATGCCTTCGAGGCCCATGTGGTTCCACTCGATGATGCCGATAAAGTTCATCACCACGGCGTTCTCGGCCGGCCCCTCGATGATCATTCTCTCCTTCCTTATCATAAGGAAGTACACAAAGCTCAAGATCGCCGACGAGGCAATAGAGACGCTCTCCCAGATAGTTACCTGGTGTTTGGGAATTGCCATATTCCTCGGCATCTCCGAAGTCGTCACAGAGCTGTACCCCTCGACAGAGCATTCGTTCTCGCTTCAGTACCTCATATTCGGCAAGCACGGCCTCTCGGGCCTGGTCATATGGTACTGGGCTTCGGTTGTCCTCCTGCTGGGCGCGTTCTTCATGCTCCTTACGCCGAAGCTCCGGCGTCACCACGGGTTCTGGCTCCCGCTGGCCTGCGCCATGACATTCGCTGGCATCTGGATAGACAAGGGCATGGGCCTCGTGGTCCCGGCTTTCATACCCTCGCCCATAGGCGAGTTCTCTGAATACACGCCCTCTGCCATCGAGATAATAAACACCCTCGGCGGCTGGGCATCGGGCCTGTTCATCTACACGCTTCTGGCAAAGGGCGCGATCGGCGTTCTCCTCGGAGAGGTAAAGTACGCTGAAAAGTGGAACCTCGCCAGCGACTGGCAGCCCATCGTGCATACCGAGGAGACATACAAATGAAGAGACTTGGCATAATAGCGGCGGCAGTCTCAATGGCGGCGGGGCTTCTTGCGGCCGGTACCCTGTACGCCGCGGACACCTACAAGGACTACATGAAAAAGGAGGCGCCAACCGACTGCTTCGAAAGCAGGGAAGGCTACTCCAATGTGGCGCCCGCCGAGATAAAGCCGGGAGTGCCCAATGTAAAGTGCTCGAACAAGACAAGCGGCGTGCTCTGGTGGGGAGACCCATTTGACGGTACCGAGCCGATGGGAGACATGCCGGTCGAGGCTGATTACAGCCACGAAGAGGCGGTCGTAAAGCCCAGGACCAGCCAACTCAAGTACTACGCTCCCTGCACCGTCTGCCACAACGGGTCAATGGTGCCTTACCCGAAGAACAAAGCGCCAAGGGCGCTCGCCATGCACCAGGACATCGTGCCTGACGCCCTCGACCTTCAGCACGGCCGGAAAGCCATATGGTGCCTTGACTGCCATAACGCGAAGAACAGGGACACCCTCATAGACCACAACGGCGGCGAGATAAGCTTCAACCAGCCCATGAGGCTCTGCGGAAAGTGCCACGGAGAAGTCTACAGCGACTGGAGGGACGGCATCCACGGCAAGAGAATAGGCTCGTGGAAGAAGGGCAGCAAGAAGAGGTGGTGGGTATGTACAGAGTGCCATAACCCGCACATGGTGCAGACAAAACGCTTCCAGCCCATAACCCCTGAGCCCAGGCCCCAATTCCCCAGGACCAGGACCAACGCCGACCATGAGAAGAACCACGGCGGAGGACATGCAGAAAGCACGCCAGGCACGAGCGGCGGACACTGAATAAAGTAAACAAAAAGCCGGACAGGGAAACCTGTCCGGCTTTTTTTATTTCATTTGTCATTCTGAGCGAAGCGTAAAATTGAACGGTCCAGCTTCGAAAGAGGCCGAGCCGTCTTGTTTCAAACAACAAAAGATTAACCTTTTAATGGTTTAAAATTTGGGTCTCTTTCGTACATATCTTTTGAATCACGAACAATTCGCAGAAATTTTGATTCTGAAGCACCTGATTTTAGAAAATTTATTTGCGCTTGCCTTAGCGAAACAGTATTTGCACCGCCTGCATAATCGGGGTCATCAAATTGGACAGCATCATCCTCCCAACAGCAAATTGGACAAATATCGTATGTGCCTGGAGGAGGCTCAGTAAGTGTTTTATATCCGCAACAAGGGCAGGTGTACTTCATGTAATCGTCCTTAAATTTTTTAATTTCCACTATTATACCATTATCCAATAAAGTCATGTAGGTTGGGTTAGCGAAGCGTAACCCAACAAATACAGTCCTAAACGGGTGAGCCCTTTCTAATCTTTTGCACATTGCCGCGCTTAAAATGTTTTGCCAAAAGACCATGTAACACGGCTGTCGCCGCTCTTTATAACAGGGCTCCACTCGCTTTCTGCCTCCCCCATCCGCGAATCTCGCCCCTGAGGTCGCTTAGCTCCCGCGCCTCGGCGAGATTCGCCCTCCCTCCCTTAGGCTCGCTCCGCCCTGTTACGGGGTATGTGTTAAATACAAAACAAAAAGGCAAAATTACCCCCTCCCCTTGCGGGAGAAGGTAAATTTTTCGTCTTGTCCTAAACCAAGAACGCTACGAACACTTCTACCTACTCATCTGAATGGTGAGCACAGTCTTGTAGGTTGAGTTGGCGCAGCGTAACAACAAAAGAGTCTGACAAATTACTCCCTCTTTTCTAAAGAGGGGCTGGGGGAGATTATCAATTACCCTAATAATCCCCCTCTGTCCCCCTTTAGGAAAGGGGGACAATACTGAGATTGCTTCGCTTCGCTCGCAATGACCTACCTTTTAAATCAACCACTTACCCTCCCCCGCGCCTCCCCTCCCCCCTTTTTCTGCTATACTTTTTTCAGCACTCAAAAAAAGGTGCGCACATGACAGAAACTGAAAAAGAGATTGTCACCCGGCGCAAATTCCTCACGGGGGCCGCCGCCTTGATCGGCGCGGTTGGGGCCGCGTTCGCGGCCTGGCCTTTTATCCGCGCCATGAGCCCCACAAAGGATATTCTTGCCGCGGGAGTCCAGGAGGTCGATATCTCAGGCCTTCAGCCAGGACAACTCAAAACGGTCATCTGGAGGAAGCAACCGGTCTTTATCCTCAAGAGGACTCCACAGATGATAGAAGAGGCAAGCTCGGTCAAAACATCCGAACTCGATGACCCGGCCGCCCCGGAAGAGCGGGTAAAAGAGCCAGAGCTTTTCGTATCCCTTGGCATCTGCACGCACCTGGGCTGCATACCAAAGTTCGTTGAAAAACTGCCTGAATCTGATGTTTCGGGCTTTTACTGCCCCTGCCACGGGGGCAAATACGACAACCTCGGAAGAAGGCTCGGCGGCCCTCCCCCGGAGAACCTTCACCTGGTCCCATATAAGCTTGCCGACCAGAGCAGGCTAATAATCGGCACAGCGGAGTTTGGCGGCTATGGCGAGAATGTGAGAAAGATACAGGACCTGCCACCTGTTGAAGTATAAACAACGACAATGAAAAACACATTTTCAGGCTGCTCAAAAAGCTCCAGATGCTAGGCGTCGAGGAACGAGGAATGAGGCGTACTCTCTTGTACGCCGCAATTACGAGCGACGCTGACAACAACGCAGATGGGGCTTTTTCAGCAGCCTTTTAAACCCAGGTGCCCGATGGCCCGCTACCTCGACTGGATAGACAAACGCCTCCCCGCCTCCGAGTTCGTGCAAAAGCACGTCACCGGGTATCCCACGCCCAAAAACCTTAATTACCTCTGGAACTTCGGCTCGCTCCTCGGGACATTTTTCGTCATCCAGGTCTTGACCGGCGTCTGGCTGGCGATGTACTACAAGCCAGATACCGCATTGGCCTTTGACAGCGTCCAGCACATAATGCGCGATGTCAACTACGGCTGGCTCATGAGGTATCTGCACGCGATCGGCGCAACCGGCATATTCTTCTCGATGTATATTCACATGGCCAGGGGGCTTTACTACGGCTCGTTCAAAAGCCCCAGAGAGCTCCTCTGGTGGATAGGCCTTCTCATTTTCCTCGCCTTCATGGCAGAGGCCTTCATGGGCTATCTGCTGCCCTGGGGGCAGATGTCCTTCTGGGGGGCTACGGTCATAACAAACCTGTTTTCAACCGTGCCGATCTTCGGCCCTGAACTCACGGTATGGGTAAGGGGAGATTTCGCCATAGGGGACGCAACCCTCACTAGGTTCTACTCTTTCCACACGACCATTTTCCCGTTTGCCATAATAGGCCTTCTCGTCATAATGCACCTTTCGGCCCTTCACCGTGTCGGCTCGAACAACCCGAACGGCATAGAGTACGACAAAAAAGGGCCCGCCATGGTCCCGTTTTCGCCTTACTTCATAACAAAAGACGCATGGTTCATAGCGCTTGCCCTTACCATCTTTTTTTACTTCGTATTTTTCTGGCCCGACGCTTTCATAGAGCCCGTCAACAACGAGCCTGCCAATCCCTTGAAAACGCCGCTCCATATAGTCCCTGAATGGTACTTCCTGCCCTTCTATGCCATTTTGCGCTCGATACCCGACAAGCTGGGCGGGGCCATAGCCATGGGAGGGTCGATTTTCATCCTGTTTCTGCTGCCGTATATAGACCGCTCGACGGTTAAAAGCACACGGTACAGGCCAGTTAAAAAAATCCTCATCTGGATCTTTTTCATAGACTTTATCGCGCTCGGGTATGTCGGCATGAACGCGCCTGACGCCGTCTCTTTCGTGGGCCTCAAGATGGCGAACCTGGGCGTTATCCTTACGATAATCTACTTTCTTTTCTTCGCGCTCCTTCCGGTGCTGCCCTATTTCGAAAAACCGAAGCTACCGCCTGACAAAGAGCTTCCAAAGGGAGACCAGCTTGCTTAAGATAATATTCCTTATACTGCTGGCGTTTGCCGCTCCTGCATTTGCGAAAGATGACGCAGAGATAAAGCTCACCCCGGAGTCAATCGAGCGGGGCAGGACCCTGTATACCCAGTACTGCGTTGCCTGTCACGGCCTCAAGTACTATAGGGGCGAGGACGCCAAAACCGGTCTCCCTCCGGCAATGGACCCTCAGATGGCAGAAGCGGCCTTTGGCGTGGCCCCGCCAGACTTGAGCCTCATGGCCAGCGCAAGAGGCCGGGGCATCGAGGGCGCAACCTACATATACCGCCTCCTTACCTCGTACTACACGGTCAACGGGCAGATAAGGAACAAGGCCTTTGCCGAAGAGACCAAAACAGACGGGGCCATCGCCATGCCGCCGCCAATCCCCATGGACGACCCGGCCCTCAAGGAGAAGGCACGGGATATCTCGGCTTTTCTTTTGAAAGTATCCGACCCTTCAGCCGATGAAAGGCGCGGGCTTGGGCCGTGGGTCATGGTCTATATGATACTCCTCACAGGTGTCCTTTACCTCCTGAACAGGTATACATGGAGGGAGGTAAAAAAGAAGCTCAAGGGCTGACCCCGCTCCCCTACCCCTCTGACCCCCTCCCGGAAAAATCAAGGAAGTGCGCCCACTTTCCTTGACAAATGCCGCCCGCGTGCCTATATTAACCATAATGACGGGGGCACCCCCTGTTTATTGAAGTCAACTACTTGAATTCCTTACATTAAAATATAGGGAAAGAAAAAGCCAGGAGGAAGGAAATGGGAAAGATAATCGGCATTGACCTCGGCACCACAAACTCGGTTGTAGCGGTTATGGAAGCCGGGGAGCCGAAAGTGATAGTCAACGAGGAGGGCAGCCGCATTACCCCCTCTGTCGTAGCCTTCACCAGGGACAGAGAGATACTCGTGGGACAGGTCGCCAAGAGGCAGGCTGTCACGAACCCCGAGAACACCGTATTTTCGATAAAGAGGTTCATGGGCCGCGTCTATGACGAGGTCAACGAAGAGATGAAGATGGTCCCTTACAAGGTACAGAGGGACGAGCAGGGCAGGGCCGTAGTCTGGTCAAGCAACATGGACAAGACCTTCACGCCCCCGGAAGTTTCGGCCATGATACTCCAGAAGCTCAAGAGGAGCGCCGAAGCCTACCTGGGCGAGCCGGTCACTGAAGCCGTCATCACGGTCCCCGCCTACTTCAACGACGCACAGAGGCAGGCCACAAAGGACGCCGGGAAAATAGCTGGCCTTGATGTCAAAAGGATAATAAACGAGCCCACGGCATCAAGCCTGGCCTACGGCCTCGACAAGAAAAAGGAAGAGAAGATAGCTGTTTATGACTTCGGCGGAGGCACCTTTGACATCTCCATACTCGAAGTCGGCGACGGCGTTTTCGAAGTCAAGTCCACCAACGGAGACACCCATCTGGGCGGAGACAACTTCGACCAGAAGATAATCGACTGGCTCATCTCCGAGTTCAAGAAGGACCAGGGCATAGACCTTTCCAAGGACAGGATGGCCCTCCAGAGGCTCAGGGAAGCGGCTGAAAAGGCCAAGATAGAGCTCTCCTCCACCTTGGAGACCGAGATAAACCTGCCCTTCATAACCGCCGACGCCACAGGGCCAAAGCACCTCGTAATGAGGCTTTCGAGGGCCAAGCTTGAGCAGCTGGTGGCCGACCTGGTCGAAAGGAGCAGAAAGCCAAGCGAGCAGGCGCTGCGCGACGCTGGCATGAAGCCCTCTGACATAGATGAGATAGTGCTCGTCGGCGGCATGACCAGGATGCCTGCCATACAGAAGTTCGTGAAGGAGTTCTTCGGCAAGGATCCGCACAAGGGCGTCAACCCCGACGAGGTCGTCGCCATCGGCGCGGCCATACAGGGCGCCGTGCTCGCCGGAGAGGTTAAGGATGTCGTCCTTCTGGATGTAACGCCCCTTTCACTGGGACTTGAGACCCTGGGCGGGGTCATGACGACACTCATAACCAGAAACACGACCATCCCCGCCAGGAAAAAAGAAGTATTCACGACCGCGGCCGACAACCAGACCCAGGTCGAGATACACATATTGCAGGGAGAGCGGCCCATGGCCAGGGACAACAGGACCCTGGGAAGGTTCCACCTCGAGGGCATACCCTCAGCCCCCAGAGGCGTCCCGCAGGTCGAGGTCGCTTTTGACATCGACGCGAATGGCATACTGCATGTATCGGCCAAGGACCTGGCGACCAGCAAGGAACAGCGGATAACCATCACCGCCTCCAGCGGCCTTGCCAAGGACGAAGTCGAGAACATGGTAAAAGAAGCCGAGAGCCACGCCGAAGAGGACAAAAAGAGAAAAGAAGTCATAGAAGTAAGGAACCAGCTCGACTCGATGGTATACTCGACTGAGAAGCTCCTGCACGAGAACCGCGCCAAAATAGGCGAAGCAGAGGCCAAAGAGGTCGATGACGCGATAGTTGAAGCGAAAAAGGCGCTCGAAGCAAACGAGTTCGACCCGCTGAAGGACGCGCTGGCCAAACTCACGGCAGCGTCCCACAAGGTGGCGGAAGCCATGTACAAAGGGGCCGCGCAGCATGGGGAAGCACCTGAGGAAGAAAAAAAGCAGGGCGATGTCGTCGAGGCTGAGGTAGTGGACGACCAGCAGCAGAAATAGAAAGGCCCGCCCCGGTCTTAGAAGCCGGGGTGCCTAAGCGCTTTCAAAGGGGCCGCTAACATTAGCGGCCCCTTTTTTTTGCCTTCCTGAATTTTTTTCAACTCACGCAGTCCGGCAACTTGCCCTTGAAAAGCAGGGATTATAGAATCTATCAGGAGGTAGAAGGCGCCTTAAGTCGCATTTCCGGACTTTGGGCGCTGTTTTCTCACAGCAGACATGGCTAAAGACTATTATAATATCTTAGGTGTAGGGCGCGGGGCCTCTGAAGAAGAGATAAAGAAGGCCTACAGGAAGCTCGCCAGAGAGTTTCACCCTGACCTCCACCCTGACAAAAAAAAGGAGATGGAGTCCAAGTTCAAGGATATTAACGAAGCATATCAGGTGCTTGGCGACCAAAAAAAGCGCTCCGAGTACGACCTCACCGGCCAGACGGGCTTCGGCGCAGGCGCTCCAGGAGCAGGATACGCCCCTCCCGGAGGAGTTCACTTCGAGGACTTCGGCTATGGTTTCGGCGGATTTGAAGATGTCTTCGGCGAGGTTTTCGGCCGTGGCGGAAGAAGGAGGGTCGCGCAAAGGGGAGCTGATCTCGAATACCGCCTTGAGCTCGATTTTCTTCAGGCTATTAAAGGAACCGAGGTAAAAACTACTATTTCCAGGCCTTCCGGGCCGGAAGCGCTTACCGTGAAAATACCGCCGGGCGTCAGGACCGGCTCAAGGGTCAGGGTGGCCGGGAAAGGAGAAGCAGGCATCGGAGGTGGCCCTCCCGGAGACTTGTATATAGAGACAACGGTGCGGCCGCACCCTTATTTCAGGCGAGAGGATAATGATATTTATATAGATGTCCCGATAACTTTAAAGGAAGCGCTCATCGGAGCCGAAATAGAGGTGCCGACTGTAGACGGCTCCACCAGGATAAAGATACCGCCTGGCACGCAGGGAGGCCAGAAGCTCAGGATAAAGGGCAAGGGCGTCCCGGGCCCCAGGGGTGAACGGGGAAACCAGTTCGTTACCGTGAATGTCGCCGTGCCCAGGCACATCGACGATAGATCAAAAGAACTGATAGAAGAATTCTCAGAAAGGAATCCTTATGACCCCCGCAAAGGTCTGTGGTAAACTTTAATTAAGGGTTTGAGTAAGGGGTCGAAGGTATCGCTTTTCACGGCACAAGCGAACGGGGCGTCAGAGACAGGGCGTTTAGGGTAAAATAGAAAAGAACCTAATGAGCCTCGCGGCTTGTCAGGCCCAAACCCCGGGTCCGTACAACGGACCGGAAGAGGTTACCATGACCGAACTCGAAGAAATAAAAGAAAAGCTTACGCCGGGCGCCCGCAAGGTACTGGACGCCGCCATAGAAGAGAGCAAGAACCGACAGCACTACTACCTCGGGGTCGAGCACCTGTTCCTTTCCTTCGCCAAGATTGAGGAGAACTTCTTCAAGGAAGTCATGGAAGACCTCAACCTTGACGCGTACCATGTCATAAACTTCCTGAACGAGCACCTGAATGTCTCCAGGCAGTACATAGGCCTGGGCCTCAAGATACCACCCGCCACCAGAAATGTTTTCAGGCTCGCCCGCGAAGAAGCCCAGAGATGGGGGCGCGAGGAGCTCGATTCCACAGACCTTTTCATAGCCATATTCCAGGAAAACCACAGCCTCCCGGCCAAGGTCTTCAGAAGCTTCGGCCTTGACCCGGATTATGTCATGCGCAGGATCACCGTCAAAGTCCGCAGCAAGGAGGAGATGGAAGAGGAGCTCAAGAAAAAATACGAGCTGCCGCCAAACCTCAAACACTTTGCCGTGAACCTTAACAAGCTGGCGAGGTTCGACAAGCTACCTGTCATCATCGGACGGGACGATGAGATCGACCAGGTGATGGAGATACTCTGCCACATGGAGCGCTCCAACTCCGTCATGATAATTGGCGAGCCCGGAGTGGGCAAGACAGCCGTTGTCGAAGGCCTCGCGAGAAGAATTGAGCTTGAGCCCAAGAGGGTCCCCAAGCGCCTCCGCGATAAGCAGATAGTGAACCTGCAGATGAACTCGGTCGTAGCCGGCACCATCTTCAGGGGCATGTTCGAGGACAGGATAGAGAAAATAATAAAAGAAATAAAAGAAAAGAAGAACATCATCTTCTTCATAGACGAGGCACACACGCTTATCGGCGCGGGTAGCGCGATGGGCGTTCCCTCGGACGCGGCCAACATCTTCAAATCAACCCTTTCCCGCGGCGAGGTCCAGATAATAGGCGCGACCACCCTTTCCGAATACAAGGAATTCATAGCGGAAGACGAGGCGCTGGCAAGGCGCTTCAGGCTCGTGCACATACAGGAGCCCACCGTTGAGCAGACAAGAAAAATTCTCTACGGCATCAAACCCAGGCTCGAGCGCAGCTACTCGGTAAAGGTCACGGACGGAGCGGTCGAGACCGCCCTGGACATGAGCCAGCGGTACATGCGGAGCCTCAAGATGCCGGACAAGGTCATAGGCTGGCTCGACACTTCGTGCGTGAAGGTCGAGATAAACAGGCCGACCGAGCCCGTGAAATCGGACGATGTAATAGAGGTCATCTCCCAGGAGACCAGAATCCCCAGGGACATGATATTCAGGGACACCATCGGCAGATTTAAAGACATGGAAAAGCAGCTCGCAAGAAGAGTCGTAGGCCAGAGGGAAGCTATAAACGCCCTGTCCAAGCGCCTCCGGCTCAACAAGGGGCCTCTGAAAGAGAACTTCTCCAGGCCTGACGGCGTGCTCCTTTTCCTCGGCCCCACAGGCGTGGGAAAGACAGAGCTCGCGAAATCTCTGGCCGAGTTCCTCTTCGGCGACGATAAGAAGATGATACGCATAGACATGAGCGAATATAAAGACTCGGCCGTCGCCGTCGACAAGCTCATAGGCATGCCGCGCGGCATAGTCGGCTCTGAAAGAGGGGGGCTTCTGTCCAACCCGGTGCGCGAAAACCCGTACTCTGTCGTGCTGCTCGATGAAATTGAAAAGGCACATCCCTTTGTCTTGAACCTCTTTCTCCAGGTCTTTGACGAGGGCTGGCTCACCGACGGAAGGGGCAAGAGGGTGTACTTCAGCGACACGGTCATAATCATGACCAGCAACCTCGGCGCGGATGTTTTCAAAAGGTATGTCAAGCCTCTCGGCTTCATGTCCGAGATGGATGTCGACGCCAAAGGATACAAGAGGGACATTGTAAAAGATGTCGAGAACGCGCTTTCGCCCGAGTTCATCAACAGGATAGACGACATCATCGTCTTTACCCCGCTCACGAGGGAGGAGGTAAAGGAGCTCACCCACATGTACATCGAGAGGATACGCGAGCACATGGAGGGCTACGGCAAGCACCTCACCGTAACCGAACGGGCGCTTGACGCTCTGGTTGAAAAAGGATATAACCAGAAGTACGGTGCAAGGTTCTTGAAGCGCCATGTGGACGAAAAGATAAAGGTACCCGTCACCCTCTCGTGGAAGGAAGGGGACAACTTCAGGATAGACACAGCCGACGGAGAAGTGACCGTCGAGACAACTCAGGCAGGAGAACCGGCTCTAATATGATAAAGAACATCCTTGTTGCGCAGGACGGCTCGGTTAACGGCAAAGCGGCGCTCGATTACTCCATGTGGCTTTCAAAAAAGTTCGGCGCGGGCCTCATTGGCCTCCATGTGGTTGATGTAGTTTCCCTGGAAGGGCCGTTTCTGCACGATTTGTCAGGCTCGCTCGGCTTCGAGCCTTTCCTGAACTTTTCGACGAGGATGAGAGAGGCCCTTGAGTCAAGGGGCAAGACCATCCTCAGCTCCTTTGAAGAAGCCTGCGCTGAAAACAAGGCAGCCTGCGAATCACAGATAGCCTTCGGGATAGTGGCAAACGAGATATGCGACAAGGCAAAGGTCGCTGACCTCGTGGTTGTAGGAAGAAGGGGCGTAAACGCCCAGTTCGAATATGGCCTGCTTGGCTCGACCACCGAAAGCGTGCTGAGGCGTTCGCCGAAGCCCGTACTCGTCGTGCCGGAAAAATTCACCGAGCCGAAAAATCCGCTCCTTGCCTACGACGGCAGCCCTAACGCGAGCAAGGCCATGGGCTCGGCCGCTGAATGGGCAAAGACCCTGGGGCTTACGCTCACGGTGCTGACTGCCTCCGCAACAGGAGAGGAAGAGGCCCTTCTCATTGAAGCGCGCCAGTACTTGAAGCCCTACGGCATAGAAGCGAACTTCGTCAGCAAAAAAGGTGACGCGCCCCTTGTCATCGAGTCTTATTACAAGGACAACGGCCATGACCTGCTTTTCATGGGCACATCCCACCACTCAAGGCTCGTGGAGATGGTCCTGGGCTCCACGACGGAGCATGTGATGAGGACGGTAGCCGGGCCGTTTTTCCTGGAGAGATAAAAGGGATTGTATGAAGCGGCCCCGGCGCATGCCGGGGCCGTTTTTTTTATTTCATCCTGAAAGACCGATAGCTGGTAGGATGGGCTGCGCCCACCAAACTGTCATTGCGAGCGTAGCAAAGCAATCTCGGCTCTGCTCATTACAAAAGGCCATTTGCGCGCTGCCGCGCTTTTTCTGTTTACCCGGCTCGCTCGCTTTCCGCCTCCTGCCTCCGAGCAGGCCCGCTTACCTGCCTCGCCCCCTTCTGGGGCATCCCTACCGCCCCGCCTGCTCGTCCCTCCCCCAACCTTATGCTTCGCTACGCCGGGTAAACCGTGGTTGGTTTAAAAACAGGACAAGACTTCCACGACAACCATTCTGAGGAGTGAAAAGCGTTTTTTGACGTGGTGTCTGTAGATGGGCTGTCAAAGGGGACAGGTTTTTTGTTTGCGGAAGCATGGTAATGTGGTAAGCCATAGGATAATATAAAGCGGTGCCCAAAAATTACTCTAAAAGAGCTATGGATAAATTCAAAATTGAAATTTTTGAAAGAGAAAATCCGCTAAAAAGATTCCCTTCTTTTCGTCCTTTAAGCGCTGATGAGCAAAGAGTAATTGCCCTAAAGATATCTGGAAAATTAGGAATTGGTATGCAAGATAACCTTTCAATTATTGCAAAAGCAATAATTCAACAAGGAATTCCTATCAAGGATTTTAATGCACAGGATGAAAATTTTACTCTGCTTCAGCTTCTATCAAGTCTAAATATCAAACCTGAAAACAATGTATTTATAGATTGGTGGTTCAAATATGGAGACATGGATGAAATCGCATTTGCAGATTTGAATGAGTATTTTACTGAAATGTGGTTTCCTGGCCCTGATGATATTGACATCTTTGACTCTACCTTTGATTGGATAATTCACATTGATCATGAAGGATATATCAGCCTCATAAAATGATAGTAGCAGCCTCGTAACGTGGGCTGTGCCCGCCCATTCTTCTACGCTCACAAAACTCCCTTTCCCACAAAGAGAGAGTAAATCATAAACCATAGCCTCACCGCCTTTCTTTTACATCCCCTCCCCTCATTCTGATTGACTTATCCCTGCTCTGGTGCTACTTTTTTAAGACAAAGTTTTATCGTTTCAGCCTTCCGGCTTTTACCCGGCTTATCCGGCCCGCCCGCGCCAAATTTCACTAAGGTCCGGGCCAACTCCTTAATTTAACAAGGTTTCTCTATGGCTGCTATCGAGGTCAAAAACGACCACATCGAAGAGGTGAAGGGCCATATCGAGGCCGGGCGCGAAAACGAGATCGCGGCCCTTCTCGCTGAGCTCCATACCTCTGACATAGGCAGGCTGGTCGCGGCCCTGGAGGAAGAGGACGCCGTAAAGCTCTTCAAGTTCCTGGCGCCTGACAAGGCCTCCGCCGTCCTCCTCGAGGTGGACGAGCGCCGCAGGAAGCCTCGTAGGGTGGGCTCAGCCCACCAGTTTTCCTTAAACTGGCTGCGATCACAAAATGAGTTTCCCGCAGGAACCAAGGCACCCCCCTCTTTTCTCCTTCCCTCCCCTCATTCTGATTGACTTATCTGTGCTCTGGTGCTACTTTTTTAAGATAAAGTTTTATCGTTTCAGCCTTCCGGCTTTTATCCGGCTTATCCGGCCCGCCCGCGCCAAATTTCACCAAGGTCCGGGCCAACTCCTTAATTAATAAGGTTTTTCTATGGCGGCTATCGAGGTCAAAAACGACCACATCGAAGAGGTGAAGGGCCATATCGAGGCCGGGCGCGAAAACGAGA
>Ga0209211_10004363_pt1 | contig 22084 bp, 16 predicted proteins | sample RifGroA2_FD_183992 | JGI IMG/M metagenome (GOLD analysis project Ga0209211, IMG submission 183992) | Groundwater microbial communities from Rifle, Colorado, USA - Groundwater A2 (SPAdes) (version 2) | ecosystem: Environmental > Aquatic > Deep subsurface > Groundwater | place: Rifle, Colorado...
GTTTTAATGTCATAGAAATGCACTTTTTGCCGGCGGTAACGGTGGAGTGCGATGTTTGCAGAGGCAGAAGATTTAATCGGGAGACGCTTGAAGTCAGACATAAGAAAAAGAATATCAGCGACATATTGAAGATGCCTGTAACTGAAGCCAGAGAATTTTTTGACGGTATTTATATGATCACGGACAAGCTGAAAGTTTTGGAAGAAGTCGGCTTGGGTTATCTTGAACTAGGCCAATCGGCCACCACGCTTTCCGGCGGAGAAGCCCAGAGGATAAAGCTGGCTAGAGAGCTGGTGGGACCGCTCGGCAAAAGAGCTTTGTATATATTGGACGAGCCGACAGTCGGCCTGCATTACCAGGACATAGAGATGCTTTTGAAAGTTTTGAACAAGCTGGTGGAAAAAGGCAACTCGGTCATCGTCATTGAGCACAATATGCATGTCATCAAATGCGCCGACTATATCGTTGACCTCGGGCCGGAAGGCGGAGAAAAAGGCGGCAAGCTCGTCGCTTCCGGCGCGCCCGAAGAAATAGTCAAAGAGCCAAAATCCCAAACCGGAAAGTATCTGAAAAAGTATTTGAAATAAAAAATAAAAAAACTAACTTTAGTTATCACTTTTGACGCTATCGCCTAAAAAATGATAACTTTTTAAATTTCTACTTTTAACTTACAGATGACATTAGATTAAAAAAGTGTAATATTAAAACAATGATAAGCACAGCGAGACTGCAATTGATTTTTTTCATAATTTTGACGGCGGGGGTTTCCGTTTTGGCCTTTTTCATATTCAAACCTTATCTCGGCCCGATATTTCTGGCGGCTATCGTCGCCATCGCTTCTTATCCTTTCTACAAAAAATTGCTGAAAATTTTCGGGGGCAAAAGTTCGCTGGCGTCTTTTTTTGCGGTGCTTGTGATACTTGCGGCTGTTTTGGTTCCGGCGGTTTTTATCAGCCTGACACTTTTTAAAGAGGCGACTGTTCTTTACGGCAATATGGCCTTTTGGCAAATGGGCGGCGAAGATTTTCTAAGCGCGGCGACAAATTTTATAGAAGACAAAATAAAAACTTTTTCTCCCGATTTTTCCGTTGATTTGGCGGGATATTTAAGCGGTTTCGCTAATTGGATAGTCGGCCATATTGATAATCTTTTCTCCGGTTTCTTCAATGTTTTGATAGGGCTGTTGCTTATGATTATTTCTTTGTTTTATTTCTTAAAAGACGGCGAACGAATCATCAAACGGCTGGTGCTTGTAAGCCCGCTGCCCGATTCCTACGACGAACAAATAATAAAAAGAGTCGGGCTAGCCATAAACTCAATAGTCCGCGGGTCGCTTATGATCGCTCTGGTGAAAGGATTCTTGACCGCTTTGGGATTTGCCATTTTCGGCGTTCCCAATCCGATTCTTTGGGGAGTCGTGTCGGCTTTGGCTTCCTTTGTGCCGATTGTCGGTTCCGGGGTCGTCATCGCTCCCGCCGTTTTATATCTTTCTGCCGCTGTTTCGTATCCTGCGGCTGTCGGTTTGGCGATATGGGGAGTCGTCCTTATCGGATTGTCGGATAATTTTCTTTCTCCGATTTTGATGAAAAAAGGAATGAAGATACATTCGTTCGTTATTTTGCTTTCCATTTTGGGCGGACTGGGTTTTTTCGGTCCCATCGGCTTTATCGCCGGGCCGGTCGTCTTGAGCCTGCTCTTCGCCCTTTTTGACATCTATCCCCTGATAACCAAAAAAATAATTGATGAGAAAAACGAAATTGCCGGATAAGCCGGGAGTTTATCTGTTCCTTGATAAGAAAGGAGAAATTTTATATGTCGGTCGGGCGACGCGTTTAAAAAGAAGGGTGGCCAGTTATTTTAGAAACGACATTGATCCGAGGATAAAGGAGATGGTCGGCTTGGCGGCCAAGATTAAGCATTATGTCACGGAAACGATTCTGGAATCTTTCATTCTTGAAGCCAATCTGATAAAAAAACATTGGCCGAAGTATAATATTCGGGAAAAAGACGACCGGTCTTTTGTTTATATCGTTATCGCCGAGGCGGATTACCCCAAGCCTGTTATCGCAAGAGGCAAAGATTTAGAGAAATTTCCCGCCGGTTCCGCCAAAGTATTCGGGCCGTATAAAAGCTTGCGTATCGCCGGAGAAATTTTGAAAATCGCCCGCAGAATTTTTCCTTACGGAACTTGTTTATCCCGCTCTTCTTCTGGTAATAGGCGGGGCAAACCCTGTTTTCATTATCAAATCGGATTATGCCCGGGCATCTGCGTCGGCGCGATTTCCAAAGAAGATTATCAGAAAAATACAAACAATCTGATTTTATTTTTAAGCGGAGATAAAAAGAGATTGATAAAAAAGTTGACGAAAAAAAATCCTCAACAGGCGGAAAGTTTGAAGCATATACGGGACGCATCCTTGATGATAAGAGAATATAGTGGTGGCGGAGAGGGAAAAATGAACAGGCTGGAGGCTTACGATATTTCTCATTTGGCCGGCAAAGAAACTTACGGAGCGATGGCTGTTTTTTCCGGCGGGGAAGAAAACAAAAATGAATACAGGCTGTTTAAAATAAAATCAGCTCCGGCCAATGATGACTTGGCGGCTTTAAGGGAAACGACAGAAAGAAGATTTCGGCACAAAGAATGGCCAGCGCCGGATTTGATAGTCATAGATGGAGGTCGGCCGCAAGTTTTGGCCGTTTCCAGAGTTTTGCGAGACAATAATATCAAAACGCCGATGTTGGGCATATCAAAATTAGGAAATGATAAGTTAATTTTCCCGTTCGGAACAAAAAAGTCTTTCCAAGAATTGGCCGAAGCGTCAAAAAGTATTTTATTAAGAGCGCGCGACGAAGCCCATCGCTTCGCCAACTTCGCCAGAAAAAGAAGGAAAAAGATTGATATGGGGCTATAAACTTTTTTGAGTGGAATTTTAGCCGAAAAAATGTCATAATGAGTGCTGGCAATTCCGGGGTGTAGTATATCGGCAGTACGCATGCATGGGGTGCATGTAGGCCGAGTTCGATTCTCGGCACCCCGAAGAGATGACATGAGGATTTAATAAAAATTATGGCAAGAAAAATTAATTACGACAACTGGTCAAGAGAGGAGTTAATAAAAGAAATTCGCCGCATCAAAGAAACAAAGTACGGCCTTGTTTGGCATAGGGATTTGCCGGAAGAAAAAATTGACATCCTTATCAATCCCGACGCTCGCACGCCAAACGAAATGTTCCCGAACGAAATGGCAGGCAAGCCGTTTCCGATTTTGAAAGAAACCAAAAACAAAGAGGTAAACGGCGACAAAAGCAAGCCGGTAAATTTGCTAATTGAGGGCGACAATTACCATTCTCTCGCTGTTTTGAATTTTACTCACCAAGAGGCAATTGATTTGATATACATTGATCCACCTTACAATACAGGCAACAATGATTTTATCTATAATGATAAATTTGTTGATAAAGAAGACCAATTTAGACATAGTAAGTGGCTTTCATTTATGGAGAAACGCCTAAAACTTGCTAAAAATCTACTGAAAGAAAGTGGAGCTATTTTCATAAGTATAGATGACAACGAGCAAGCGGCGTTAAAAATGCTTTGCGACGAGGTTTTTGGCTTCAAAAACTTTATCGCAAATATTATCTGGCAAAAAAAGTATACACAAAGCAACGACGCAAAATATTTCTCAGCAACACATGATTTTATACTTTGCTATGCGAAGGATGCAGAAAATTTGAATATCAAATTACTACCCAGAACAGAACAGCAAGATGCTCGATATAAAAATCCTGATAATGATCCGAGAGGGTCATGGATGACATCGCCATTACACGCAAAAAGTGGAAGCGACACTACTTATTCCTACACTTTTAAGAACGGTGTTACATGGAGCCCACCAACAGGAACCTATCCACGTTTCAGTAAAGAAACTTTATTGAAAGCTGATGAAGAAAAGCAAATATGGTTTGGTACAAAAGGTACAGCAGTGCCAAGACTAAAGAAATATCTCAATGAAATAAAGCAAGGCGTTATACCTAAAACGATTTGGCTTTATAGCGAGGTCGGTAGTAATGACGACGCGAGACGCGAACTCAAGGAATTGATGCCAGAGAATGGTTTTGATTCTCCGAAGCCAACATTATTGATAAAAAGAATATTAGGATTAGCAAGCGACAAAGACAGTATAGTGCTTGACTTTATGGCTGGCTCCGGCACAACAGGCCATGCCGTTTTAGAAGCGAACAAAGAGGACGGCGGCAATCGGCAGTTTGTTCTTTGCACAGACAATGAAAATAACATTTGCTCCCATTTTTGTTATCCTCGTGTCAAAAAGGTTATTAAGGGCTATAAAAATCCCAAAGGTAAAAATGTCGCCGGACTTGGCGGTAATCTCAAATACTACAAAACCGACTTTGTGGAAGCCGAGCCAACAGACAGAAACAAACGAAAGCTCGTGAGCGAATCAACGGAAATGCTTTGTATCCGCGAAAACGCTTTTGAACTGGTGCAAGACGGAAGAGATTTTAAAATTTTCAAAAATGATAAAATATATCTTGGCATTGTTTTTTACGAGGAAGCTATCGGCGACTTTAAGAAAGCCATCAAAAAAATCAAGGGGCATTTCAACGCCTATATATTTTCCATGACCGATGATCCACACAAGGACAAGTTTAAAGATGTGAAAAATGTTACGCTTTGCGCCATTCCTGAAGTGATTTTAAAAGTTTATCGGGAAATTTTTAAGTAAAATTATGAAACTCCTTTCAGTAAAAATAAAAAATTTCCGTTCAATAAGAGACGCTGAAATTAGTGGTCCAATAAATGATGTGTGGACATTTATTGGACAAAATAATGCCGGAAAGTCTTCAGTCGTTCATGCTATTAGAGCATTTTATGCTGATTATGATGTAACGGTAGAGGATTTTTGCAGAAGTTGTAGTGACCAGTCAATAGAGATCACACTAGAATATCAATTAGTTGATGAAGAATTTTCCCAATTGCCGGAGTTTTACAAGCTTCCTGGAAATAAACTGCGAGTAGTTAAGAGGTTTACTAAGGAGGGCTTAAAAGGAGAATTTCATGGTTTTGAAATTAAGGATGGAGTTACTGTTGAAAGAGAGAAAGAATTCTTTGGAGAAAAAAATGTTCCCATCGGAAAATTAGGAAGTATTATTTATATTCCCGCTGTTAAAGACCTTGCGGAAGAATTAAAAAAGACCAAATCCTCAATTTTTACAAAATTAGTTAGTAGGATTATTTCCGAGGCATTAACAACCTTGCCTTCGTGGAATGCTTTGGTTGAGCAAGCACAAATATTTTCTCAGGATTTGAGAAGCCCTGTTAAGAATTCTGGAGAAGGAAATCTGAATAGTGTACATGAAATTGAAAAAAGTTTAACGGAAATGCTTGTATCGTGGCGACTAAGTACGCAAATTGTTGTTTCTCCGCCAACACCAGAGGACATTGTTTTGGCAGGCTCAAATCTTAAATTTATTTCCGATGATACGGGGCAAGAGGAAGACCCATTAACACTTGGTTCTGGCGCACAACGCTCCATCGTCAACAGTCTTTTGTTGCTTTGGGCAAGAATAGAAAGTAAAAAGGCAAAAACTGATAAGAAAAAATTTAATGGAGAATTAACTCTATTACTCTATGAAGAGCCCGAGGCGTTACTTCATTACGATCAAGAAAAAAGACTCCTCAAAAATCTGGAAGAAATTGCAACCTCTGCAACTAGTCAGGTGTTAGTATGCACACACTCACCAAATCTCATTAGTACGAAAAATAAAGCGCTAACAAGTATTTCGCGTTATGTAAAAGACGGAACAGAAACTAAAATTTTTCATGCAGGGGATAATTTCTTAAATCAATTAAAATTAGAGAAAAGCGTTTTTGATTTTGTACTTTGGCTAAATCCAGATCGCAATACAATGTTTTTTGTGGACAAAGTTATACTTGTAGAAGGTCCTTCAGATAAAGCTTTTCTGAATTATCTGATAGCAGAAAATGAGATAGAAACAAATGCATATGTTGTAGATTGCGGGATGAAAAGTAATATTCCGCGTTTTATGCAACTTTGTAGTGAATTTGGAATTAAACACGCAGTGATGTACGACAAAGACGATGAAAATAAGTCAAACCATGCAACATGGAATACAGAAATTCGTAATACTAAAAGTCCGTTTACGCTTGATTTTAAAGAGTTATCTCCTGATCTCGAGTCGTATATCGGCTTCCCAATACCTTCTGAAAGGCATAAGAAACCAGTAGAAATTTTGAATCAGCTAAGAAGTGGGGCTTTAGCCACAGACAAGGTTATAGAATTTATCACTTTTATTAAAATATAATTATGTGGATTGATTTCAAAAACTATCAAGAAAAAGCCATCGTGAAGTTGAGACAAGAAACCAACGAGCTTTTGAATATGGAAGGAAGCAAAATCTGCATTTTTAAATCGCCGACCGGCTCTGGAAAAACGCTGATGATGGCGGAATGGATGATGCGATTCTGCGACCCCTTTTCGCGCATGGACGGCAAGAAGTTTTCTTTTATTTGGATTGCGGTGAACAAACTGCACGACCAAAGCCACGATAATCTCAAGAAATTTTACGCTGATAAAGGATTGGGTTTGCGCTGTTCTTATTTCCACGAATTGGAAGATAGAAAAATAAGAGAAAATGAAATCTTGTTTTTGAACTGGGCGAGCATCAACAAAGGCGAAAAAGGCATCATCACAAGAGCGAATGAGAGAGATAATAATTTATCCAATGTGATAGCGCGGACAAAAGACGAAGGCCGAACGATTATCTTGATTATTGATGAAAGCCACCACACGGCCAAAGGGGAAGAATCAAAATCAATCATTAATGAAATCGAGCCAAAAATAACGATTGAAGTATCGGCCACTCCGCAGATCAGCGACGCAAACCGAATTGTTGAAGTTGACCGGGCGGAAGTAAGAGATGAAGGGATGATAAAAAAAGAGGTGATCGTAAACGATGGTTTTGAAAATTATGAAATTGACAAGAGAAAAAGCGATGAAACCGCGGACGAAATAGTGTTAAAATCAGCATTAAAGAAAAGACTGGAATTGCAAAAACAATTTGAATCTTTGGAATCCGGCGTTAATCCATTGCTGTTGATTCAACTGCCCGATGCCCGACAAGGCATGCCGGATAAAAAAGCGGAAATTCTAGCTCTATTAAAGAAATTTGGATATACAACAGAAAGCGGAAGGCTAGCAATTTATCTTTCTGAAAAAGACAGCAAAATCAATCTTGAAAACATAGAAAAGAATGAAAATGAAGTAGAAGTGATGATTTTTAAACAGGCGATTGCGCTGGGGTGGGATTGCCCGCGCGCGCATATTTTGGTTCTTTTCCGTCAATGGAAAGAAGAAACATTAGTATTTTCATTGCAAACACTGGGACGCATTATGCGGATGCCGGAACATAAGCATTATCCTATTTTTAGTTTGAACAATGCCTATCTTTATACAAGTCTTTCTGATATACATACTCGGGTGGCCAATGACATCGCTCATGATTTTAAAGTTTTTGAGGGCAAACGGCGCAAAGATTACAAAGATATTGATTTGACTTCTTATCACTCCAAGCGATTCCGCGAAGAAACCCGTTTATCGTCTGATTTTGTGCCGATTTTCTTTCAAGCGGCGGGCGAATTAAAACTCAAAGATCGGATTTCGCTCAAGCATAGCATTGTTGATACTAAGCTAATCGCAAGCGGAAAAGTTACTGATGTGGACAAAGAAACAAAAAGTATTGAGAAAAAGGGCACGCTTGATATTCCAAAAAATGAAGTTGAACTGCAAAACGCTTTTGACTATTTCGCGCGGGAAAATGTTTTACCTGATTTTGCCCCGGAGCTTCGCTCCATAAAGCGTATTAACGATTCTCTGTATCGTTTCTTTGATAAGTCGTTCAAGATGGACGTTGATGATTGGCCGAAAATCCAAGCTATTGTTTTGGCCGAAGAAAACCGCCAAGCCGTGATTGATGTTATCAATCGGGCCAAAGAGCTTTATCAAGATGTTGTCGGCAAAGGCAAACACGAACTCGTGCAAAATGACGAACTGTGGAATGTGCCGGAAATAATCAACTACAACTTGAATTTTGTTGAAAAAGATTATAAGCGGTCTATTGTCCAGCCGTATTTCGCCAAAACAAAAGGGACTGACAATCTCTCGCTTTTTGAAGAAGACAGCGATGTTGAGGTTGCGTTCATTGAGTATCTGGAAAAAGCGAAACAAGTGAAATGGTGGTTTAAGAACGGAAGACAGGACGGCTCGTATTTTGCCGTGCCGTATGTTGAGAATGGGCAAGAGAAGCCTTTTTACCTTGATTTTGTGGTAATGCTCACGGATGGACGGATTGGCTTGTTTGACACAAAAGGCGGGATTTACGCTAAAACCGCCACGGAACGCGCCGAGGGATTGGCAGAATACATTGCAACGGAAAACAAGAAAGGCAAAAAATTGTTCGGGGGCATTATTTTGAAAGAAAAAAATAGCTGGCGGTTTAATGATAGTAAAAAATACTCTTACAATCCAAATGATTTGAAGAATTGGAAATTTTTAGATTTAAATTAATTTTATGAAATACGAACCGACTATAGGCTTGGAAATACACGTTGAGTTGAAGACCAAGACGAAAATGTTTTGCGCTTCTTTAAACGACCCGAACGAAAAAAGGCCGAATGTGAATGTGTGCCCGGTTTGCATGGGTCATCCGGGGACTTTGCCGGTGATAAATAAAGAAGCGGTCCGAAAAGTTTTGATGTGCGGAAAAGCGCTGAACGGCAAACTGGCCGATTATTCCCGATTTGACCGGAAAAATTATTTTTATCCCGATTTGCCGAAAGGCTATCAGATCAGCCAGTATAAATTTCCTTTAGTAGAAGGCGGAGAACTTGAGGTTGAAATCAAAAATCAAAAATCAAAAATCAAAATTACAAGAATTCATTTGGAAGAAGACACAGGGCGGCTTATTCACGCCAAAGACGAAACTTCCAGTTTGGTTGACTTCAACCGGGCGGGTGTGCCGTTGATGGAATTGGTAACGGAAACGTGTATCAATTCGGGAGAGCAAGCCAGAAAATTCGCCGAAGAATTGCAGTTAGTTTTGCGTTATCTGGAAATTTCTGACGCCGATATGGAGAAAGGGCAAATGAGGGTGGAAGTTAATATAAGTATATCTCAAATCTCAAATCTCAAATCTAAAAAATTAGGCACTAAAGTGGAAATAAAAAATCTGAATTCTTTCCGGTCGGTGGAGCGAGCCGTTGAATACGAGATAAAAAGGCAGACGGCGGTTTTGGAAGCGGGAGAAAAAGTGATACACGAAACGAGAGGCTGGGACGAGGACAAACAAAAAACTTTTTCCCAAAGAGAGAAAGAAATGGCCCACGATTACCGCTATTTTCCGGAGCCGGATTTGCCGCCGCTGAAAATCAGCGAGCTTGATTTTGATTTGAGCTTGCCGGAATTGCCGAAAGAAAAAAGAAAGAGATTCAAGGATAAATACGGATTAAAAGACGAGGCGGTGGAAATTTTTGTCCAGGATATTTCTGCCGGAAAGTTTTTTGAAAGCGTTGTTTCTTATTTTGCGGACAAATTGAAAGAAATAATTTCGTTAGCTTCCAATTACATTACATCAGATATTGCCGGTTTGTTGAAAGAATCAAAAAAAACTTTCAGCGACATGAAAATAAATCCGGAAATGTTCGCTAAACTTATCGCTATGGCCGATAAAGAAGAAATTTCATCCAGGGCGACAAAAGATGTTTTGAAAATTATGTTTGAAGAGGGAGGAGATCCGGAAAAAATCGTCAAAGAAAAAGGATTGGCGCAAACTTCCGACGATTCTTTTATTAAAAATATAGTTGAGGATGTTGTAAAAAATAATCCCGCCGTCGTTGAAGAATACAAAAACGGCAAAGAAAACGCCCTACAGTTTTTAGTAGGGCAAGGGATGAAGCTTAGCAAAGGCAAAGCCAATCCCGCAGTGTTGCAAAAAATGCTGAAAGAAAAATTAGGGAAATAAAAAAAATGACAAAAAATAAAACAAAACGAATATATATGGATCATGCGGCGGCGGCGCCGATGGACAAGCGCGTCAAAAAGGCGATGGAGCCGTATTGGACGGAAAATTTCGGCAATCCGAACGCTTTATATAAGGAAGGGCTTATTGCCAGAAATGCCGTGGAAACTGACAGGGAAGACATTGCCAAAATTCTTGGCGCGCGAGCTAAGGAAATTATTTTCACCAACGGCGGGACCGAAAGCGACAATTTAGCCATTTTTGGAGTGGTGCATGCGATGACCGGAGGAGTTAGGAAATTGACCTCCTTAAGGACTGACGAAGAGGGAAATCCTACGGAGGCCAAATTTCCTAACTCCTCCTTAAGTTCCGTATCCCGCTCGCACATCATCACCACCAAATTTGAGCATCACGCCGTTTTGAATTCCTGCAAACAATTGGAAAAAGAAGGGTTTGAGGTTACCTATCTTGATGTGGGCAAAGATGGCGTGGTAAATCCGAAAGATGTCGCCAAGGCGTTAAGGCCGGAAACGATTTTGGTTTCCATAATGTACGCCAATAATGAGATTGGAACTGTCCAGCCGATAAGAGAAATTGCCAAAGTAATTCGTATATTCAAAAAAAACGGAGGAGGAAAATCACTCTCCTTAAGGACTGACGAAGAGGGAAATCCTACAGAGAGAAAATTTTCCTCCTCCGTTTTCCCTTACTTTCACACCGACGCTTGCCAAGCGCCTGGTTATCTTGATATCAATGTTGAAAGACTCGGCGTTGACCTTATGACCATCAACGGCTCAAAAATTTATGGGCCGAAAGGCATAGGTTTGCTTTACGCAAAAAATGGAATCAAGCTAGAGCCTCTGCTTTACGGCGGAGAGCAGGAGAGAAAATTAAGGCCGGGGACGGAAAATGTGCCGGCAATAGTCGGCTTGGCCGAGGCGCTGAAAATCGCCGACCAGGACAGAGAAAAAGAATCGATGCGGCTCGTTAAGTTAAGAGATTATTTTATAGGCAGACTGCTCGGCGAGATTCCTAAAACTGTTTTAAACGGTCATAGCGCGGAAAGACTGCCCAATAATATAAATGTTTCTATTCTTGACGCTGAAGGCGAGTCAATAGTATTGTATCTGGACGAGGCGGGGGTGGCATGTTCTACCGGTTCGGCCTGCACTTCGGAAAGTTTGGAACCGTCTCATGTCATCTTGGCCATCGGCAAACCGCACGCTTACGCGCACGGAGCGATGAGATTTTCCTTGGGCAGAAGCACGACCAAAAAAGATATAGATTATGTAATGAAGGTTTTGCCTGATATAATAAAGAAATTGAGAATGTTTTCACCGGTTAATATAAAAATAAATTGTTAAATTATTGTGGTTTCCCGCTAAAAGCGGGATGCTCATAATTTAACAAAAAATTAAGAAATTTTTTAAAAATTATGGCAGATGTTGATAAATGGGTATATTCAAGCGTCGTCAAGGATCACTTTATGCATCCGCGGGGATTTTTGCTCGGCGAGCCGAAGGAAGGCGAATTTGATTCTTACGGAGAAGTGGGCAGTTTGGCCTGCGGGGATATAATCAAGGTTTGGATAAAGGCGGATAAAGAAACGGACAAGATAAAAGATTTCAAATGGCAGACCTGGGGATGCGCCACGGCTATCGCCTCCGCCTCGGCCTTCGCGGAAATGATTATGAAAAACAACGGCATGAAAATTGAAGAGGCGATGAACATCAAACCCAAAGATATCGCCGATTATCTCGGCGGACTGCCGGCGCGCAAATTCCACTGCTCCATTCTGGCCGACAAAGCCTTCAAAAAAGCCGTGGAAAATTACAGGAACAAAAAATAATTTTTTCGCTAAAAATGATAAAAAAAACAGCAATTCCTATATTCGTTCAAGTAACATTATATTGGGTTGCGTTAATCGTATTTAAAATATTTCTTCATTTCAAAGTGGAAGGGCAAGAAAATTTAAAAGAAATAGAAAATGATTCGATAATTTTCGCGTCAAACCATAATAGTTATCTGGATGGAGTGTTTGCGGCCATATCTTTACCGAGGAGCAGTTTGTGGCCCAAAAATTTTTTCCCAATCAGGTTTTTGGCGATTGACAGATTTTTCCAATGGAATTTTTTCCCAATAAATATAATTTATAAGCTTGGCGGCGCTGTTAAAATAACAAGAGCTAAAGATAAAAAATCGGACAATAGCCACTTGCATGAAGTTTTGGCGGAACCGATAAAACTTCTTAAACAAAGAGAAAAGATATGGATATACCCGGAAGGCGGTTTTAATGATGATAGCACGCCCAAAAAACCGAGAAACGGAGTGACTTTTCTTCATCAACAAACAAAAACGCCAATAGCGCCGGTGGCGATAATTGGGAATGGTAAAATATTGTCCACGGAGATTTTTTCGTTAAAAACTTTAGCGGATATTTTAAAAAGTCTCTTAATGATGAATAAAATTAAAGTAGTGTTTGGCAAGCCGATTTATTCAACCGGCGACGCGGACCTGGATGAAAGCACGGATTTGATTATGAATGAGATATATAAATTAAAAAAACAGCATGAAATTATTTAGTCTTATTTACGGCTTAATGGCCGATCTTGTCGTCAGATATTTGCCGTCTCCGAAAGTGAAAGATAAGTTTGTTTTCATAGTTCACCCAAGAAGCACTTATGACGCGGTCAATAAATTCTTTTTTTTAAAATTTTTACCTAAACCGGTCGCCAATCTTTTCTTAAGACATCTGTGGCCGATAACCGCGACTAAAATTGAAGGATTAAAGTCGTTAAAAACAGGGAAAAACATCAGCGGATGGATTTTAGGGGTTCCACTAACACCCAGGCAAATGATAGAGAACAGGATGTTGGCCAAAAAAAGGATATTGCAGGCCGTAAAATTGGCGGAAAAAAAGGGGGCAAGAACAGTGGGGCTTGGCGGTTTGACTGGTTCTTTGACTGAAGGCGGAACTTATATAGTAAATAATAATAATAAAGTGGATATAACAACGGGCCGGTCTTATACCGCTCATACCGTAACGGAAAATTTTTTCAAACTGGCTGAATATTTTGATATTAGTTTAAAAAACGGCAACTTCGCGATAGTTGGCGGCGGCGGTTCCATAGGCTTGGCTTGCGCCGAGATATTGGTTCGCAAGGGCGTAAACAATTTATTGTTAGTGGATCTTGTCGGCAGGAAAGAAAATATGGGGAAGATCATCAACCAATTAAAGCAAGATGACCGCGATAATATTTTAAACATTACTTTTTCCCATCAAATTCATGATATAATAAATTCAGATATAATAATCGCGGCAACAAACGCTCCAGAAGCAGTCATCAAAAGCGAAGATCTAAAGCCCGGAGCTATTGTAATAGACGACGCGCAACCGTCGGATGTTGATAAAGCGGTGCTAAAAGAACGAGACGATGTTCTTGTTGTTGAAGGAGGAGTAGTAAGAGCAAATAACATAAAATATCGGATGAATATGGGATTAGCCGGCCGAAACGATATTTTTAGTTGCTTAGCGGAAGTGTTGGCCATCGCGGCGCATGAAAAAACAGGTCATTACACAGTTGGTTGGCTTGATTTAAAATTAATAGATGAAATAAGCGATCTTGGCGCTAAGTTGGGTTTTAAATTAGCGCCATTTCAAAATAAAAATGGATATATTTCTAAAGAAAAAATAGAAAAAATCAGAGAAATAATCAAAAACAAGCTAATTTAATTGACTTATTATTATGGATTTAGCAACTATTCTTTTGGTTTTAGCCAATGTAGGCAATTTCAGTATGGGGTTGCTGGTTTATTTGAGAAACAAAAAAGCGACTGTTAATTTTCTTTTCGGCATCTTGGCTTTCGTCATTGTGCTGTGGGGAGTAGCCATGATTGTTTTCAGAGATTATGTTTTCTTTGGGATATCCGATCCGTTAATTTTATCTAAAATACTATTTTCAATAGCCGCTCTTCCTGTTTTTTTTCTTTTTCTGTTCGCCTTTATTTTTCCGGAAGAAAGTTCCCGAAAACCACATTGGATTACTGTTTTACTGGCGGTTATGGGACTTTTGGCCATTATTTTTGCAACTATGGCCACTGACTTAATTATTGGAAATGTGGAAATTCAAACTACAAAAAACCACCGCATAATATTCGGAGATTGGTATTTCGTGTATTTATTTTATGTCATAACTTACATAGGCGCGGCTATAATCAATATGTTTTTAAATACCAAGAAATTGTTAGGAATTCAAAAAAAACAACTTGTTTATTTTTTTATCGGGATTTTAATATCAGCAAATGTTTCTTTATTTTTTAATTTGATACTTCCAATATTTAAAATCTATGAATATCAATGGTTTGGACAGGTTTCCACCCTTATTATGCTTGGGTTTATGACCTACGCCATTATGAAATTACACCTCTTAAAAGTAAAAATTGTCGCGGCGGAATTTTTTACTTTCATAATGTGGATGTTTATTTTAATTCGTCTTTTAACGGCAAATACAAATCCAGAAAAAATACTCAACGGCGGATTTCTTGTTTTTATAACTGTGTTTGGAATCTTTCTCATCCGCTCCGTTCTCAAAGAAGTTCGCGCTCGCGAGAAAATTGAGGAATTGGCCGCCAAGCTGGAATTCGCCAATTTGCGGCTGAAACAGCTGGACGAAGCCAAATCGGATTTTCTTTCCATCGCGTCCCACCAGTTAAGGACGCCGCTTACCGCCATCAAAGGCTACGCCTCAATGATTCTAGAAGGGAGTTACGGGAAAGTTTCCGCAACGACTAAAAGCGCGGTGGATAAAATTTTCCAATCCTCCCAAAGGCTGGTTTTGATAATAGGCGACTTCTTGGACATTTCCCACATAGAACAGGGAACGATGCAGTATGATTTCGCCGCGTTGGATGTCAAAGAGTTGGCTATGGGACTGGTGGAAGAATTCAAAGCGACGATTGAGAGCTCAATAGACAAGTCCAAAACGTTAAAAATCAGTTTTGAAGCGGATGAAAAAGAAAATTTCAGCGTCAACGCCGACCGCAACAAAATCCGCCAAGTCGTTTCCAATCTCATAGACAATTCCATCAAATACACGCCTGCGGGATTCGTAAAAGTCAGCCTTTCCAAAATTGCCGAAAACGGAAATGTTCTGCTGAAAATTGAAGATTCCGGCATCGGTATTTCCGCCGAAACTATGCCCAATCTTTTCAAAAAATTCGGCCGGGCAAGGAGTCTTTCTAGCGTTTACGCCAACGGTTCCGGTCTCGGCTTATATGTCGCCAAAGAGATAATCAAAGCTCACAAAGGTAAAATCTGGGCCGAATCGGAAGGGGAAGGAAAGGGGAGCAAGTTTTTTGTGGAGTTGCCAGAGAAATAAAAGATATTGGCAATAACTATTTTTGTTGTTAGACTGATACATATTTATCTATGAGGACGAAATACATATTCGTGGTGGGCGGGGTGATGTCTGGAGTCGGCAAAGGCGTGACTTCGGCTTCTGTTGCCAACATTCTCCAGTCGCGCGGCTTTAAAACCACTTCCATTAAAATTGATCCTTATGTCAATGTGGACGCTGGCACTATGAACCCGACCGAACATGGGGAAGTTTTTGTGCTTGAAGACGGCATGGAGTGCGACCAAGATATGGGCAATTATGAGAGATTTCTAAACAAAAATATCCCGGGAACAAATTATATGACCACCGGCAGTATTTACCAGTCCATTATCAACAAAGAAAGAAGTTTGGAATACAAGGGCAAGTGCGTTTCCGTCGTGCCGGATGTGCCGTTGGAAATAATAGAAAAAATAAACAAGGCCGTTAAGAAAAACAAGGCGGAAATAGTGATAATTGAGATAGGCGGGACCGTCGGCGAATATCAAAACATTCTTTTTCTGGAAGCCGTGCGAATGCTTAAGATAAGAAATCACAACGATACCCTTCTTGTTCTGGTGAGTTATCTGCCTCACATCGGCGCCGACAGCGAGCAGAAAACAAAACCGACCCAGCACGCTTCAAGGACGCTCAACAGCGCCGGCCTTCAGCCAGATATAATCGTCGCTCGCTCCACGGAGGCGATAGACGCCAAACGAAAAGAAAAAATCGCCTTCAACTGCGGAATGAAAGTGGAAGACATTATTTCCGCTCCCAATGCGGAAAGTATTTACGAGATACCTCTCAATTTTGAAAAGGACGATATTGGCGAAGTTATTTGCGAAAAATTGAAAATCAAATCAAGAAAAAAAGATTTCAAAGAATGGAAAGATTTCGTGGATAAGGTTAAAAAAGCGAAAGAAACGGTCAAAATAGGCATCATCGGAAAATATTTTTCCACCGGCGATTTCGTGCTGGCCGACTCTTACATTTCCGTGATAGAAGCGATAAAGCATAGCGCTTATTATCACGGCAGGAAGCCGTCCATAGAATGGCTTAATGCGGAAAAATACGAAGGCAACGGCGCCGAAGATAATTTGAAAAAACTAAACGAATACGACGGAATTATCGTGCCGGGCGGTTTCGGCGACAGGGGAGTGGAAGGAAAAATCGCGGCCATAAAATATTGCAGGGAAAGCAAGCTGCCGATTTTGGGCATTTGCTATGGTATGCAATTGATGGTGGTGGAATTCGCCAGACATTTGGCGGGAATGAAAGGCGCGCATACCACGGAGGTGAATCCGAAAACTCCGTATAATGTGATAGATATTTTGCCGGAACAAAAAGAAAAAATGATTAAAAATGACTACGGAGGCTCTATGAGGCTCGGCGCGTATGACGCCAATGTCAAAAAAGGCACCATCGCTTATTCGGCCTACGGTCAAGAAAAAATTTCCGAACGCCATCGCCACCGCTACGAAGTCAATCCCGATTTTATAAAACAATTGGAAGAAAAGGGGATTATTTTCTCCGGCCAGTCGCCCAGCGCCAAACTTATGGAAATAGCTGAACTGCCCAAAAACGTCCACCCATTCTTTCTCGGCGCGCAATTCCACCCGGAATTCAAATCTCGTCCGCTTGATCCGCATCCTTTATTCCTTAAACTAATAGAAGCAGCGATAAAAAAATAAAAAACTTTATCTTTTTGAGATTTTGTAGCCTTCGTCCGTGTCTTTGATGCCATAACCTTTTTGGGCGATTGTTTTTCTTAATTTGTCCGATTTTTGGAAATCTTTGGCCAGCCTTGCCGCCTCTCTCTCTTCGGCCAGTTTTTTTATCTCTTCCGGAATTTCAACGGCGAAAAATTGAGCGTTTTTAAGATTAATGCCCAAAACTTCGTCAATCTCAAAAATAAGGCGTAATTTTTCGTCCGGCGGCAGGTTTGATTTGACGATTTCCCACAAAACAGCCACGGCTTTGGGCGCTTGAAGGTCGTCCGAAATAGCGTCAACAAATTTTTGGCGGTAATTTTTCGCATCCTCTTTCAAACCGACTTCGTAAACCGGTTTACGAAGTCGGTTTTCAACAACTTTTTGCTTTAACTCGCAGATATGATTTACAAGCTTGCTGTAAGCGTTGCTGGAGGCGGACAGCGATTCCCATGTGAAATTCATTATCTGGCGGTAATGAGTTTGCAAGAACAACAGCCTCAAAGCCATCGGCCCGATTTTACTATTTTTTAGATCATCAATGGTGTAGAAATTTCCAAGACTCTTGCTCATTTTTTGCCCGTCCACCAGCAAAAAATCATTATGAAACCAGTAACGAACGAATGGCTTGCCGGTCGCCGCTTCCGATTGGGCGATTTCGTTTTCGTGATGGACTGGGATAAGGTCTATGGCGCCGGCGTGAATGTCCACAGTTTCTCCAAGATATTTCATACACATCGCCGAACATTCTATGTGCCAGCCGGGAAAGCCTTCGCCCCAAGCGGACGGCCAGCGCATAATGTGATTTTTGAACCGGCCTATCGCTTTAAACCACAAGACGAAATCGGCCGGGTTTCTTTTGCCCGCATCAACGTGAATTTCTTTCCTGGCGGCCGTTATCTTTTCTTCCAGTTTTTGGCCGGAAAGTTTGCCGTAATTTTTAAATTTGGAAACGTCAAAGTAAATCGCTTCATCCGTTTCGTAAGTAAAGCCTTTGCTTTCCAAAACTTTTATCATCTCTATGAATTCCGGAATATGTTGGGTGGCGTTGGAGAAAACATCCGGCCGAATTATATTCATTTCATCCAAAGAGGAAATGAAATAATCCGTATAAACTCTGGCCAGTTCCCAAACGGTCGTTCCCTTTTTCCCCGCGCCTTTTTCCATTTTGTCTTCGCCTTCGTCGCTGTCGCCGGTAAGATGGCCGACATCGGTGATGTTCATCACATGTTTGACCTTATAGCCGAGAAAATTCAAAGTCCTTTTCAAAACATCATTATTGACATAAGTTCGCAAATGTCCGATGTGGGTATAATCGTAGACCGTCGGTCCGCAGGAGTAAAAGGTAACATTGGGCGGATTGAGCGGTTTAAAATCCTCAATTTTTCTAGAAGCGGTGTTGTATAACTTCATAAAATAATTCTAACATAAATTTACCGTTTGGTAACTCGCAATCACCGCCGCCGTTTCAGCGCGCAGAATAGTTTTACCCAGTCCGACAATGGTAAATCCATTGGAGGACTGGGCTTTTTTTATTTCTTCTTCATCCCAACCGCCTTCAGGACCGATGAAAATTCCGATTTTTGATATGTTAGACATCGAATGTTGAACATTTTTGCCGCCGATGTTGAAAAACAAATTGAGATCGTTTTCTTTGGCTGATTTTATAGCTTCGTCAAAATCAATCGCTTCATTAAGTCTCGGCAAAATGCCCCGGCCCGATTGCTCCGCCGCTTCCTTGATTATTTTCTCCAATCTATCCTTGTTCAGGCCGAGCTTAACGGTTCTTGCCGTAATAATCGGCGTTATTTCTCTTACTCCAACCTCCACCGCTTTTTGGACCGCCCATTCAAAATTCTCTTTTTTCAAAATAGGACAATAGAGAATGACATTTCTTTCCGGCCCGCCTGCCGGCGAGGCAGGTTCGTTTTGATTTTTGTAAGTTTCCAAAATTTTCAACTCAACAAATTCTTTGTTTAAATTAACAATTTCAGCAACGGCTTCATTCAAATTGCCATCGCATAAAATCAATTTATCGCCATATTTAAGCCGCAAAACATTTTTCGCTTGATTGATAAAGTCAGCGTCATTGACAGACACTTCTTTTTTTGACAAATCAAAATTCCCGATAAAACGATGTAAGCGCATTGCATAGTAATTAAACAATGATACACTTGGAAAGTAAAGAAGAAGGACATTAAAATAAATCTTAAAAAATTAGAAGGGGGTGAAAAATGAAAATTGGAGATGTTTGTCTTTTTTTCTTTTTTATTGCAATGATTCTTTTCGTTCTAATTTTTATAGGCAAAAAAGAATCTCTGGAAATAGAAAAGAAACACCACAAACCGTCTATTTACAATCTGAACGACTAGGGGAGTAAAAACTCCCCTTTTTTTATTTCAAATTTAATATTATGATATAAGCTATGCTGGAAGCCATCAAAAAAGAAGGGGATAAGTCCGTAGAAAAAACCCAAAAAAGAATCGCCAAAGAGCTTTCTTCAAAAAAGACTGTTATTTTTAGTAATTACACTCTCGCCAAAATCAAAGAAAATCTTGGAAAAATTCTGGAAGCAAACACAGATAAACTTTCTCTTGATATTCCTCCGGAGCACATAAAAACGGATTTGAGCCTGGCTTTATTCGGTTTCGCCGGACAGGGTTCTGGCGGCAATGACCCTAAAAAACTGGCGGAAGATTGGGCGAGAAAAATAAACAAAACAAAAAATGAATTCATAGAAAACGCGCAAGCGCTTGGCCCGTATCTCAACATAAACTTAAAAAAACAAAAAATTTATTCGGTGCTTCTTAAGGATATATCCAAATTAAAGAGTAAATTCGGCCAAAGCGATTTAAACGCCAAGAAAGTCGCTGTCATAGACTATTCCGGCCCGAATATCGCCAAGCCAATCGGCGTGGGGCATTTGCGCTCAACCATCATTGGCCAGGCTCTCGCCAATATCTACGAAGCGACGGGATACAGCGTCGTCAGAGACAACCATTTGGGCGATTGGGGCACTCAATTCGGCAAGCTCGTTTACGCTTACCGTCAATGGGGCGATAAAAAAAAGATAGCCGAAAATCCAATCAAGGAGCTGAATGAGCTTTATGTAAAATTCCATAAAGAAGCGGAGAAAAATCCGGAGATTGAAGAAAGCGCCCGTCAAATTTTCCAAAAAATGGAAGAAGGAGATAGCGAACTGATAAAATTATGGATGAAATTCAGAAGTATCAGCATCGCCGAGTTTAAAAAAATCTACGAACGGTTGGGGATAAAATTTGATATGTATATCGGCGAAAGTTATTTTGCCGGAGAAACGGATAAAATAGTTGAGGAATGTTTGGAGAAAAAACTGGCCAAAAAAGACGAGGAAACCGGCGCTATCGCGGTGGAAGATTTGGATGGCTTGCCTTCGTTTTTACTGCGCAAGAAAGACGATTCAGGATTGTATATAACCAGAGACTTGGCGGCGCTGATTTTCAGGATGGAAGTTTTTGAACCGGACGATATTCTTTACGCGGTCGGAGAAGAACAATCATTGCATTTCAGGCAACTGTTCGCTTTGGCTCGCGCCCTCGGCTACATTGACGGCGCGAAAGCCAAGCATATCGGCTTCGGCTTGGTTTTAAGCGGCGGAGAAAAAATGTCCACTCGCAAGGGAACGCTTATTGAGCTTGAGGAACTGATAAAACAATCCGTTGAAAAATCCAAAGAAATTTTGCGTCAAAAAAACAAGGATTTAAGCGAAAAAGAAATTGAAGAAATTTCCGAAATTATAGGCCTTGGGGCGGTGGTTTACAACGATTTGCGCCAGTCGCGCCAGAAAAATATTTCTTTTGACTGGAAAAGGATGTTGGACTTTGAAGGCGGCAGCGCCGTTTATCTTCAATACACGGTTGCTCGCATCAATTCAATTTTGAAAAAACTAAACACGGGCGAAACAAAAGAGAAGATTTCCAAACCTATTTTTGAGAAAGATAGCGAGTTTGCGTTGGCCAGAAAAATGATGTTTTTTTCGCAAATTATATTAGAAGCGCAAAAACATGATTCGCCGCATCTTATCGCCGTTTATCTGGAGGAATTGGCGCAATTGTTCAATCATTTTTACAACGAAGTCTCCATCATCGGCACGGAAGACAGAGATTTGCGTCTTTCCAGAGTATTGCTCATAAAATCAACGGCAACCGTCATAAAAAACGGCTTGAAGTTGCTAAACATCAAAACAGCGGAAAAAATTTAAAAAATATGATAAGATTTTAATTATGGAAAGAATATATATAAAAGACATAAAAAACAAAATCGGCGAGGATGTTAAGTTGGCCGGCTGGGTGGATGTCCGGCGCGACCACGGCAAGCTTATTTTCATTGACTTGCGGGATATGTCCGGCAAAGTCCAGATGGTCGCTTTGCCTAATCACAAAGAGGCTCACGAAATAGCCAGCAAGCTCCGTTCGGAATGGGTAGTGGAAATAATCGGTAAAGTCAACAAAAGGCCGGAAAAGATGATAAACAAAAACGAAGAGCTGGGCGAGGTGGAGGTGGAAATAATGGAAGTGAAGATTCTAAGCGAGGCTGAAATTCCGTTTGAAAAAGAAGCCGTGACAAACCTTGACACGCATTTGGATAATCTTCCGCTTACCCTAAGAACGGAAAAGTCTAAGGCTATTTTTAAAGTTCAAGCGGAAATAGTAAAAGCTTTCAGGGAGTTTTTAAACCAAGAAAATTTTACGGAATTTCAAGCGCCGAAATTGATAGGGGAGGATGCGGAAGGAGGGGCGAATTCATTTGATGTGACTTACTTCAAACATATCGCTCATTTGGCGCAAAGCCCTCAATTATACAAGCAAATTATGGTGGGCGTTTTTGAGAGAGTGTTTGCCGTGGGAAATGTTTACAGAGCGGAGAAGCACAGCACCACCAGACATTTGAACGAATACACCAGTTT
>Ga0209211_10004364_pt1 | contig 22073 bp, 20 predicted proteins | sample RifGroA2_FD_183992 | JGI IMG/M metagenome (GOLD analysis project Ga0209211, IMG submission 183992) | Groundwater microbial communities from Rifle, Colorado, USA - Groundwater A2 (SPAdes) (version 2) | ecosystem: Environmental > Aquatic > Deep subsurface > Groundwater | place: Rifle, Colorado...
AAAATTCAACAAATCTTGCATTTTTGTGTTTTTTGAGTATGATGACCATCGACCGCCCGTAGCTCAGATGGTAGAGCAGCTCCCTTTTAAGGAGATGGTCGCAGGTTCGATTCCTGCCGGGCGGATACTTAAAGCGTTTTTAGTAAAAATAATTCCAAGCCGACTAGCAATTCTTCTCCGCGCCGCCGGTTAAGATGAATCAGGTCCACCAAGGCGCCGGTGGCGTTTTGAAGCTCGCTTTCAGAAAAGCGCTCCGCGAAATCCCGCGCCTTATGAAAAACAAAAGGTTTCAAATTGAGATTGTCCGGCGCGCCTTCACCTAAACGCAAAGATTTTTTTACTAAAAGCATATTTTTTATCTGCCAGAAAAGAACTCCGGTAATTTCTTCGCCGGAAACTCCGCGCGCGACCGCGCGCATTAAAGAAAGCCACGCTCCCTTGCGGTCGCGCCGGCCAAAAGCGTCCGACACCAAAAAATTATTAAAAGGCTCGCGTTGAGATTTAGATAAGGGAAACTCACGCGCCTCAAGCGCGAGTTTTTTAGCTGTATGTATAAAATTAATATGCGGCCTAGGTTCGGAAACTATAAAAACATTTGGTGATTCGGCTAACATAGGCAGATGTTTTACCAGTATATTTTCGGTTTCTGTTCGCGATAAAACATCATTAATAACCACAACTAAAAGTTTTTGAAAAAGACCGCGCGCGCTAGAAAATTCCTCGATTTTTTCCAAATCTAAATCCAAATCACCCATCTGGAAAAGAGCAAACTCCCCTTCTAAAGAAAAACGGTTTAAAAGATTCTCTGTTGCTCGCCGACGAGCATCCGAATCGGCGCCGTAAAAAAAATAAATCATAACTTCACCTGTTTTTTATATTTCAAATATTCCTCGCCATATTTTTGCACCAAAAGATTTTCTTCCCTTCTTAAAAAAACACCCTTACTGACAAGAAAAGCTATGATTCCAACTACAATTATTAAAACGGAGTTCAATAAAAAACCTAAACTTACAACCAACAAAAACAAACCCCAATGCGTGGGACTTCTGGAAACGCAATATGGCCCCCGGCAAAAATCTACTGTTTCTAATTTTTCTTTATCCTGCTTCATCCGACGCAACGCGCGAGAAGTATTTTGCGCCCAAACAACCAGCGCCGACGCAATTATAAGTAAAATCATACCTAACACCGATATATTTTCTGAAAATACGCGAATTGGAAAAAGAACATCTAAAAATACTCCGGCGACTAGCGCGAAAAGATAAATGGAATACGAATACGCCAGAATATTATGCACGGTTTTTGTTTGGGTTTTTGGGCTATTTTCCATATTTTTATTATACCACTATTTCGTTTCGTTCCAATTCTGCCCTGCCGCGCCGTGCGCCAGAATGGGCACCTCGCGAAGGTTTTTGAGAAAATGCGGTAAAATTTTGTGTTCCATGGCGTTCTTGATTATTTTCCCCGCTTCTGCCACCGCTGAATTTTCAACTTCATACACCAACTCGTCATGCACTTGTAAAATGAGATGTACTTTCGATAAAAGCCCCGCATGTTTAAGACCATCGTGAGCTTTGCGAATGGCGATTTTTATAAAATCGGCGGCCGTGCCCTGCAAGGGCGCGTTGGTGGCTTGGCGCTCGGCCGCCGCGCGCAGATATGGGATTTTGGAATGAATGTCTTTGAAAGAACGCCGGCGGCCAAAAAGTGTTTCGGTGTAGCCGTAACTATGAGCAAAATTTTTAACTTCTTCCAGATATTCAAAAACTTTTGGAAATTCGCGGCGATAACTTTCATAAAGATCACGAGCCGTGGCCATGTCTGATTTGGTAGTCTGCTTGAGCGCGTTCACGCCCATGCCATAAATCACGCCGAAATTTATGGTCTTGGCCACGCGGCGCATGTCCGGCGTAATTTCTTTTTCCGAGACGCCGTAAATACGCGATGCCACGGCAGAATGCACGTCTTCCCCGCGCTGAAAAATTTCCATCAAGTTCTGATCTTGTGAAAGCAGGGCCGTTAACCGCAATTCAATCTGTGAATAATCAAAAGCCAGTAATTTGAATCCGCGCGGAGCAATAAAGGCCCGGCGAACACGCGGGCCATGCTCCCCCTTGATGGGAATATTTTGAAGATTGGGATTTTGCGAGGAAAAACGGCCGGTGGTCGTGCCATGTTGTATAAAATGCGCGTGTAGGCGCCCATTCTTGTCGGCCAAATCCGGTAACACGTCAATATAAGTGGAAAGCAATTTAGACAACTCTCGATGAGAAAAAATTTCATCGATAATCGGATGCATGCCTTGGAGTTTTTCCAGTTCCGAAACACGGGTAGAACGCGCGCCACCCTTAGTCATACCTATACGCCGGCTCTCCGGCGCCAATCCTAATCGGTCAAAAAGCACTTCGCCGAGCTGTTTAGGCGAGGCGATGTTGAATTCCACACCTGCCTGCGCAGGCGGACCGGCCAGACGATAAATTTTTTTCTCTAAGGCGGAAAGTTCCTTGTGGTATTCACGGGACATTTCTTTGAGATAATCTATGTCAATCAAAACTCCGTATTTTTCCATTTCATGCACGATGGAAATTATGGGCAGTTCAATTTCCTCGTAGATATAAGATAATTTTTTATCTTTTATTTCCTTTAAAATTTTTTCGCGGGCAGGGGGAAAAGAATCGGTTTTAGTAAACTTTAAAATATCCTCCAATGATGGGTTAATTAAGTCAGAATTTACTAACCAAGTCGCGATAGAAATTTTTTCTAATTCTTCTGTATTTACCTCGATTACTTTCTCACTTCCCGCCTCTTCTACTACAGGAGATAACTTTTCGCCTATTAATTTATTAAATCTATCTACCAAACTGCGAAAGTCCAACTCGCGAAAAAGCGCGCGGACTTTCTGCGGTTCCAGCCCCGCGCGCCATTCCTTCGTTGGTAATTTGAAATCAATCGGCGCATCCCGACGTATAAGTGCCAGCATTTTGGAAAAAAACGCTTCTTCTTCGTTTTCTTTAAGAATTCCAATGAGTCGTTCAGAAATACCAACACTTGCCAATAATTTTGGATCCTTTTTAAGTGCTTTATAAATTTCCTCAACCAACCCAAATTCTTTTATTAAAATCGTGGCTGTTTTCTCGCCCACACCCGGTACGCCGGGAATATTATCCGACGGATCGCCGGCCAGTCCTTTGTAGTCCGGCAGAAGTTTTGGTCCAAAACCGTAACGTTCCTCCACGCGTTTTTCGTCATAAAGAATCGTGTCGTCCAAACCGCGACGTAGAGTAAAAACCCGCACGCGCTCCCCATCCACCAGCTGAAGCGTGTCCATATCGCCGGAAGCGATGATGATTTCGACCCCCTCCATCCTCCCCCTTAATAAGGGGGAGGTGCCCCGACTTGGGTTGGAGCGGAGGGGGTCTTTGACCTGCTCGCAAATCGTGCCTAAAATATCATCGGCCTCAAAACCGGGCTGGTTATAAATTGGAATGCTAAAAGCCGTGAAAATGTCACGTGAGCGCGCCAGTTGTTGGACAAGATCGGGTTCGGCTTTTTTGCGCGTGCCCTTGTAATTTTCATAGGCCTCATGGCGGAAAGTTTTTCCGGGTAAATCATAGGCGGCAATCATAAAGTCGGGCTTAAGGTCAGAAATTATTTTCATCAACATAGCCACTAGCCCATAAAGCGCGCCAGTCGGTTCGCCCTGCGAAGAGGAAAATTCGGGCAAGGCGTGATAAGCGCGATGGATTATAGCATGCGCGTCCAAAAGCACCAACCGTTTCTTGTCTTTCATAAAAGTAATTATACCTTTTAGAGTTCAATACGCCGAGCGTGTCCGCCGGCATGGCTGATTTTTACTTTTATGCGTTGGCGCGGAAGAATACGGGCAACACATTCGGGCCATTCAAGGAAAATGAGATTGGCGGGATTGGAAAGAAGTTCGCGCCAGCTAAGATTAAGAAGTTCTTTCGTGTTTTTTAAACGATAAGCATCTAGATGGAAGAAGAATTTGTATTGTCCTCCTCTTATTTTATATTTTTTCATAATCACAAAAGTTGGGCTGATTATCCGCTCACGCACCCCTAAGACGCGCCCGCACTGGCGCGCGAAAAAAGTTTTACCGGCACCCAATTCCCCGCTAAGCGCGACGAGCGTCGCGCCTGTTTCGCGCGGGCGCAGTTTTTTCGTAAAAGTTTGCGCAATTTTTGTGAACTCTTTTTCGTTATGAGTGATGATTTTCATCTTTAATATAATACACGAAAAAACGCCCCAAGGGGCGTTTTTTCGAAACTTGCCTATTAAATTTACACGGCCACAAAGAAAAGATGGCGAGCCAAAAGTACAAGACCGAGAATAACCGAGGCCAGGAAAAGCCATTCAGCCATATTGCGAGGTGCTAGATTGCGCGCACCGGCAACCACGGAAGCCAATAAAGATTTTTTCGAAATGTCTTCGTTTACTGAAATCACATCTTCTCCAATATTTTCATTTTCCGGTTCTAAAACGGCGTTTTCGTTTTCCGTATCTGTATCCACATTTTGAACGATATTTTCAGTTTCATTTTCATCAGAAGTTATTGTGCCGGCAGAGTTTTGTGTTTTGAAAATTCGAATCACGCCCCGATCAACGCCGTATTGGTTTGTAACAACGGCTCGAAAATAATATATGGTGTTAGAACTTAGGTTTTCCAAGGTCGCGTAAAAATCCACGGCACCGCTTGAGCCGACATTTTGCATCGGAGTTGTGCCGCTCAAGAGGATGGTCTTGCCATATTCGAAGTAGGCTGTAGTGGTGGATGTTCCTTTTATATCCGCGACTCCGCCCAACTTGGCCGAATCAAGGGTTATAGAGGTGGCCAAGCTGGTGGCCGCAACGGGTTTAAGGGAAGTATTGGCGCTAGAATTATTATTATTATTGGAATTATTGTTTTGAGTAAGTATCACGCCTCCACCACCGCCGCCACCGCCACCACCACCGCCAGATGAAGCAGTAGTGAAAGAAACAGTTGTTCCATTCGTAAGCTGGCCTGAACCGTTAATCGCTGAAACACGGAAAGTGTAAGCTGTGTTCGGAGTAAGGCCGGTCAGGTTAAATGGAGTCATGGTTACATCAGACGATCCAGTTCCTAAATTTTGTGAGCCATAATTTGTACCATTGAATTCAAACCAAGCTTGAGTGGTATAGCTGTTTGGGTTGACTGTGCCATTCAAAGTAACACGATCGGTGCTAATTGAAGTGGTAGTAGCAGAAACTATAGAAGGCGAAGTTGATCCGCCGCCACCGCCAGATGAAGCAGTAGTGAAAGAAACAGTTGTTCCATTCGTAAGCTGGCCTAGGTCGTTTATGGCAACAATACGGAAAGAATAGGCTGTGCTGGGGGAAAGCCCGGTAACCACCGCTGGCGCGAGAGTAACATTGGAGATACCCCCAGTGGTAATGATCTGTAAACCGTAGTTCGTACTATTAAGTTCAAACCAAACACGCACGTTTGTGGAATTATTTGGATTAATGACACCTTCAAAAGTAGCGCGGTCAGTGTCAACACTACCGTAAGTTGTAGAAACAATCGTCGGGGCAGAAACACCCGGAAGGGTTGTAAAAGAGAAAAGTGGACCATTTACTAGCTGACCTAAACTGTTAATTACTGAAACACGGAAAGAATAATTTGTATTCGGGATAAGGCCGGTTAAGGTGTAAGAAGAAAGATCAACCACACCCGGATCGCTAGTTACAGTTTGAACACCGAGGGTGTTTACGTCGAATTCATACCAAGCCTTGATATTAGCCGAACCGTTAGAATTTATTTGGCCAGTAAGATCGACTGTAGTATCGGTCATGTTTATAGCTTCGGTATCGGTAATTAGGGGCGTGGCGGCTAAAGCCATTGCTGGTAAAACAATAAAAGCCAAGCCGATTACGACCAAAGTTGTGATTTTCATAAATTTGATTTTATCTTTATTTTTCATATGTATTTTAATGATTAATTAGACACGTGGCTTATTATAGCACGCTAGTAATTTTTGTCAATATATGAGAAAGGTTTTTAAAAGATTACAATTAAGCAATGGCACAATTTGACGAAGAGAAACAAAATAAAAAACTAGAGGATTTTAAAAAACAAGAAGAGGAAGACGTGGTTAAAATGCTGGCCGCGGAAAAATATGGTCTTCCCTATATAAACTTGGCTGGCGTAATTATTGAAAACGAAGCCCTGCGGACCGTGGAGGAAGATGAAGCGCGTAAAATCGGCGTCGCGCCTTTTAAAATTTTAGGCAAGAAAATTCATATTGCCGTGCATTCTCCTGGTCGTCCGGAAGTTACAGCTCTAAAAGAAAATATAATTCGAGGAGGATTAGAACCGATACTATATATGGTTTCGCAAGCCAGTTTGGATAAAGTTTGGGAGCGTTATCGTGAACTTTCTTATGCCACCGGCGCCAAGATCGGTGGTATGGATATTTCAGGCGAAGTTATTTTATCCATCGCGGAAAAAATAAAAATAATTAAAGATGTTGAGGCGGTTATTGTCGGTTCAGAACAGGAAAAAGGCACACACCAACTCTCACACATGCTGGAAATTATTATGGCCGGAGCTTCGGCCTTGGGAGCTTCAGATATACATATTGAACCGGAACAAGATCGTGTGCGCTTGCGTTATCGGCTGGACGGCGTACTGCAAAATATAATGTTTTTTAATTTCGGAAAATATAAACTACTGAACTCGCGTATAAAGCTTATGTCCGGACTAAAATTAACTCAAACCCAACAAGCCCAAGACGGACGTTTTAGTATTTTTATTTCCGGCGAGGAAGTAAACATTCGCACTTCTACCGTGCCGGGCGCTTATGGCGAAGGTATTGTTATGCGCTTATTGGACCCGCGCACCATTAAAGCAAAATTAGAGGACTTGGGTATTGAACCGCGGCTTTTTTCTATTTTGGAAAAGGAAATTGAAAAACCGCATGGATTGATTTTAATTACCGGTCCGACCGGAAGCGGTAAAACTACCACTCTCTACGCGTTTTTAAAACGCATATATTCGCCGGAATTAAAAATTATCACTATTGAAGATCCTATTGAATATCACATGCAAGGCATTACTCAAACGCAGGTGGAACATGAAAAAGGTTACGACTTTTTGGCCGGTTTGCGCGCGGCCCTGCGTCAGGATCCAGATATTATAATGTTAGGAGAAATTCGCGATGCTGAAACCGGAAAAACAGCGGTAGAATCGGCGCTTACCGGTCACATGGTTTTTTCCACACTTCATACCAATAATGCGCAAGGCGTGATTCCCCGATTGATTGATTTGGGAGTAAACGCCAAAATTTTGGTTTCGGCGCTTTCAATATCCATGGCCCAGCGTCTGGCGCGCAAATTATGTGATGTTTGTAAAACAGAGCGGGCCGTTACCAAAGAGGAAGAAGAGCAAATTAAAAAAATTCTACAGCGGGCGCAAGAAGACGGAAAAGATTTATCTTCTTATGGCGTAAATTTAACAGAAAATATGAAGGTTTTTATTCCCCCGACCCCGAATGATTGCGAAAAATGCCATGGTTTGGGTTATAAAGGACGCATTGGAATTTTTGAAGCGATTTTAACCGACGAAGAAATAGAAAAAATAATTCCCAATAATCCATCAGAACGCGAAATTAAAAAAATTGCCCGTAAGCAAGGTATTTTAGATATGAAAGAAGACGGAATAATAAAAGCGTTAAGGGGCACCACTTCGCTGGAAGAAGTGAAAGCGGTGGTGGATTTTGATGAGGAATAGAAATTAAAAGAGCGCGAACCTCCAAACAATCCTTTCCCGCCGGAGCAGAAAAGTAACGGACTCTTCAAGGATGATTTCAGTCACCCCCGTCAAGCGGAGAACCAAAACGTCCTTTCCAAAACCATAGAGGCAATGCCTGATTGCTTAGAGGTTCCCGCCCTCTCAAAGTGCGCTATACTCTATAAAGTGGAATCTAGCCAGAGTATAGCATAATAAGATTAAAATGTCAAACAAAAACAAAAATCAAAATAAAGAAGAAGTTTTTCTAGACCAAACCCTGCGCCCGACCGAGTGGGACGAATATGTCGGCCAAAAACACGTTAAGGATAATTTACGCATCCTTCTTTCAGCCGCGGCCGAACGCGGTGAACCGGCCGAGCATGTGCTTTTCTACGGCCCTCCGGGCCTAGGTAAAACGACCTTGGCGCACTTGGTGGCGCGCGAAGCTAACAGGCCGATTCGTATCACTTCTGGCCCGGCCGTTGAGCGTGTGGGTGATTTAGCTTCAATTTTAACTAACCTTTCACCCGGCGACATACTTTTTATAGATGAAGTGCACCGTTTGCCAAAAACCGTGGAAGAAATTTTATATCCGGCCATGGAATCCGGCAAGTTGGATATAATTATCGGCAAGGGTCCTTCGGCGCGTACCATCCAACTAGACTTACCACCCTTTACTTTGATTGCCGCGACTACGCGCGTGGCTATGATTTCTTCGCCCCTGCGTTCGCGTTTCGGCGGAGGAGTTTTTCGTTTGGAATTCTATACGGAAAAAGAATTAGAAAAAATTTTAGAACGAAGCGCGCGCTTATTAAACACGCACCTTGAAAAAGGCGCGGTTGAAGAAATCGCGCGACGCAGTCGCTTCACTCCCCGCGCGGCTAATTTTTTACTTAAACGTTGCCGTGATTTTGCCCAAGTTGAAAAAAGGGTTATTGACCACAACACAGTCCGTGTGGCGTTGGAAATGTTACAAATAGACGAACTTGGCTTATCGGCCGCCGACCGCAAGTTTTTAGAAATTCTTATGCGTAAATTTGGCGGTGGACCGGTAGGTTTAAAAACAATGGCCGCGGCCACTTCTGAAGAAGAAGCCACACTGGAAGAAGTGGTTGAACCATACCTTATTCAATTAGGACTTTTAGAGCGCACGCCGCGCGGCCGCGTGGCTACCACGCTGGCCTTTAAGCATTTGAATATTGAACCGCCGAAAAATTTACAAAACAAACTAATAAGCTAACAAGCTATAAGCTAATGAAGTTAACAAGCTAATTATGTCCGGTCATAACAAGTGGTCAAAAATAAAAAGAAAGAAGGAGGCGGGCGACGCCAAGAAGGGCCAAGTTTTCTCCAAACTGGTGCGACTGATCACGATGGAAGCAAAAAAATGCGGCGGAGACGCGAACGCGCCGGCCCTGCGGGCGGCCGTTGAAAAAGCCCGCGCTGAAAATATGCCGGCCGACAATATTGAACGGGCGATTAAAAAAGGCAAAGAACCGGGTGAAAATCTGGAGAAAATTACTTACGAGGCCTACGGCCCGGGCGGAGTGGGGCTGATTATTGAAGTTTTGACTGACAATAAAAATCGCGCCGTGCAGGAGATAAAACATCTGCTTTCGGAAAACGGCGGCAATCTTTCCGGTCCGGGCTCGGTTGTATGGGCTTTCAAAAAAGAAAATGATGAATGGGTACCGCAATCAACCGTTCCGATTCCCGAAGAAGACGGTCAAAAACTTTCTGAACTTATCAAAAAACTGGAAAATATAGACGACGTGCAGGAAGTTCACGCCAACGCCGAATAAAACCCCATGTCAAGGTTTAACCTTGACATGGGTTATTGAATGCGCATTTTGGTTCTAGTTTCACTCGCTTTTGGTTTCTTCTTGATCTTTTTTGTTTTTTAGTTCATCTTCTGCAATAAAGGCTACTCGTTGGCGCAAGGCTACTCTATGTTTACTTTTTGCATCGTTTTCTTTTTCCATACCGTGTCTTCCAGTAAACACACCCAACACCATAGTTAGAAGACTAATTATTAACGGTACATCATTTACTGCTCTAGTTAATAATTCTGTCATAACAACAATACCGCTTAAACCCGCAATCAAAAAACCAAACCTTTTCTTAGCTACCTGATTCATTAAATTTTTCTTAGCTTCGCTTACATTATTGTAAAGACGGTCAAGTTCATGAAGTTTATCGACAACTTCTTTAAATCTTGGGTGTTCGTTCATGGGCCGGGAATAGCCTTTTTCATCTGTAAATACAGAATAAATAATTTCTTCCTGTGTTAGTTGTTTATCAGTTTTGTATTCATCCTCTTTTTTGGGCCTGTCACTGGGTTTAAACTTTTCAAATAATGACATAGAATTATTTCGCGGCTTCCGCGACTTCATCTAATAATTTGCCGACCTCGGCTAAAAACACACCAGCTTCTTCTTTTGTCGCTTTTCCGCCCACAATTTTCTTTGTTAACTCTTCAAGTTCTTGTTTTGTCATAAATATAATCTTTAATTAATAATATCCCAATAGTACTCTCTCTCTCTCTCTCTGCGCGTCAAGTTAGGTGGATACTATCCACGCACATTTCGTGGAAAAACGGGTTAAAAAGCTCGTAAAATAAGGATATCATGAAAACATGCTCAAATTGCAAAAAGTGGATAAAACATCATTGGATTAAAAACCCATGTCAAATGTCAAGGTTTAACCTTGACATGGGTTATGTAAGAACTATAATGAATGTATGACTAGAAATTTTTTGTTTTCAATAGGTGAATATTATCATTGTTATTCAAGAGGCACGGAAAAAAGGAGGATATTTTTAAGCAAGAAAGACTATGAGAGATTTGTCGCTCTTCTTTTTGTATGTAATAGTACAAAAACCATTCATCTAAGCGATTGTCATAAAAAATCCTTCTTGGAAATCTTTAATATGGAACGTGAAGATAATATCGTTGAAATTGGAGCATATTGTCTTATGCCAAATCATTTTCATCTACTTCTCCGTGAAAAACAAGAAGGCGGGATAAGTCTTTTTATGCAAAAATTAATAACCGCTTATACTATGTATTTTAATAAAAAATATGAGCGTACCGGCGCCTTGTTTGAAAGCAGTTTTAAAGCTGAACATTCCAATAAAGATAGGTACTTGAAATACTTATTTTCTTACATACATTTAAATCCGATAAAAATAATTGACTCAAGGTGGAAAGAGGGAGGAATAAAAAACTCCAAAAGAACGGGGGAGTTTTTAGATAAATATGAATATTCTAGTTATTTGGATTATTTAGAAAATAATCGCCCGCAAAGTATAATAATAAACAAAAAGGCTTTTCCTAATTACTTTGCCAATAAAAAAGTTTTCAAAGAAGAGATGTCTGATTGGCTTAATTATAATAATGTCAAGGTTTAACCTTGACATTTGATTTATGCGAATTTTGGGAATTGATCCGGGGTTCGAAAAGTTGGGTGTGGCGGTTTTGGAGCGCGCGGGCGGTAAAGACACGCTTCTTTATTCTGAATGCTTCCGAACTTCGGCTAGATTGCCCTTTCCTGAACGTTTAAACGCTTTAGGGACCCGCGCCTCGACCATAATTAAAAAATGGAAACCGCGGGCATTGGCCATTGAAACCTTATATTTTGAGAAAAACCTGAAGACGGCTATGCGGGTGGCCGAGGCGCGGGGCGTGGTTATTTATGAAGCCGCCCGCGCCGGACTTTCGGTTTATGAATACACACCCCTTCAAGTAAAAATAGCCGTAACGGGCTGGGGCCGAGCCGATAAAAAGTCGGTTATGAATATGGTTAGTAAACTGATTCAACTTAAAAACAAGAAATATTCCGATGATGAATTAGACGCTGTAGCTATTGGGCTTACACATCTGGCCTCGGCGCGTTAAAAACATAACCAATCTTTATCCACACCCTCATATTGCGCTTGTCTCTGGATTTTGATAAATAAATCTAATCTGGGAAGATACGCGTTTCCCAATCGGTCGTTTTATAAAAAAATAATTGTAAAGTATGAGTTACAACGACAATGTTTTAGATAAAGACGAGGAGGGAGAGGAAAAAATAGATGAAATGGGTGTAGAAAAAAATTACGGCGCGGAAGAGGAGGAGGAAGACGACTATTTTTATAACAACAGCGAACAATAACAAAACCCCCTCCGCCTTCGGCGGAGGGGGTTTTGTTAAACAACTATTTTTACAAAACGTTTCTTGCCAATCCGCAGAGTAAGATTAGTTTGTAGTTTGTAACTTGTAGTTTGTAGCTTTTCCATAATGCTTAAATTAATTATAGCCCCCTCTTTAATCAACCGCCCGAAGTCGTTTTTGGATTTAACAATTTTACCCCTAACCAGAACGTCGGAAAGAAATTCTCCTTTGTGGGCTATAATTTCCGGCAAATCTTCCGGAATTTCTTTTTTCTGGAATATTTTAGTGAAACTCTTTTGAGCTTCTTGCGCGGCTTTTTCTCCGTGGTAAATTTTTACGATTTCGTAAGCCAATTTTATTTTCAAATCGCGGGGATTTTTATCTTTAAGAATTTCTGATTCTGAAATATCCGTACAGAGTCTAAAATATTTTGGAACAAGATCATCCCGCACTGACATAATCTTGCCAAACATATCAGAGGGCTCATCCGCGATGGTAATCACATTACCCCAAGAAGTAGACATCTTGCGCCCATCCGTACCTTCAAGCATCTCCACTGTCAAAATGTCTTGTTGGGGCATTTTATAATGCTTCTGGACAATCCGCCCGGCCTTCAGGTTGAACAATTGATCGAAACCGCCTATCTCTATATCGGCTTTCATTATTACGCTGTCATAGCCCTGAAATAATGGGTATAAAAATTCACGTAAAGAAACCTCTTCCCTTTTTTCAAGCCGGTCCTTGAAATTTCGACGATTGGACATTTGTGAAACGGAAAAACTCTCCGCTAAATTTGTTATTTCCATGGCATTCAGTTTCTTAAGCCATCGGCTGTTGTATTCGAATTCAGTCTTTTTTAAATCAATAATTTTCCCAAGTTGGATTTTGTAGTTTTTCATATTCGCTTTGATTTCTTTTTCAGAAAGCATTGGGCGCTTTTCCAGCTTATCAGAAGGATCACCAATCATGGCGGTAAAGTCTCCAACTATTAAAATCACCTGATGGCCCAAGTCTTGAAACTGCCTTAACTTGCGCAAAGCGGCGGCCCGGCCCAGATGGATTTTTGGACCAGTTGGATCAATGCCTATTTTCACCCGAAGCTGTCTGCCGGAAAGCAGTTTTTTCTTCAAACTTTCTTTGACAAAGACGTCCTCCACGCCTCGATTTAAAACCTTCTCTATTTTCTCGGGGTCGGTGTTTATTTTCATACTTAAAATATACCATAAAAACGCTATTATGTTATTATGGAAACATTATGAAAGGTTGCCACCGCCCGCATAGACATTTTCTAAGAAACCTTTTTTTCTTTTTTGGTGGATTGACGCTTCTAATCGCCGGTTTTGTTTTTTTGTCGGTAGCCACGATAAAGATTCCTGATTTTCGCTCTTTTGAAGAACGAAAAGTGGTCGGTTCGACAAAAATTTATGACCGGACCGGGGAAATCCTTTTATATGACGTCCACCAGGACGTTCGACGCACGGTTATTCCTTATTCAGAAATGGGTGTGAATATAAAAAACGCCACAGTGGCTATCGAAGACTCTTCTTTTTACCAGCACCGTGGCATACGTTTAAAATCAACCTTGCGGGCACTTTTATACAATCTTCTTTCCGGAAAAACTTTACAAGGGGGCTCAACCATAACCCAGCAAATTATAAAAAACACCTTGCTTACACCAGAAAAAACCGCTACGCGTAAAATAAAAGAATGGATTTTGGCGCTTAAAATTGAAAATGTGTTAAGTAAAGAAAGTATTTTAGAAACTTATTTAAATGAAACACCTTATGGTGGAAATATTTACGGGGTAAAAGAGGCGACTCAAAGTTTTTTTAACAAAGAACCTCGAAACTTGACTTTGGCTGAGGCGACTTATTTAGCGGCCATCCCAAAGGCCCCAACCTTTTATTCTCCTTATGGCAAAAATCGGGAAAAATTAGATAGCCGAAAAAATTTGGTGTTAAAACGGATGTTGGATTTAGATTTTATAAATGAGAAAGAATATATTCAAGCGCAGACTGAAACCGTATCGTTCCGCCCGCAAGAAAAATTTGGAATAAAAGCTCCGCATTTTGTTTTCTTTATAAAAGAATATTTAGAGCAAAAATACGGACGCGATGTGGTGGAAAACAGCGGTTTAAAAGTTATAACTACTCTGGATTATGAAATGCAATCCAAGGCCGAAGAAATTGTGCTTAATCATGCTTTGGAAAATGAAAAAAAATTCGGGGGTGAAAACGGAAGTATGGTGGCCTTAGACCCAAAGACCGGACAGATTTTGGTTATGGTTGGTTCGCGCGATTATTTTGATAAAGGAATTGATGGTAATTACAATGTGGCTATGGCAAAACGCCAACCCGGATCATCGTTTAAACCGTTTGTATATGCAACAGCTTTTAAGGCTGGCTACACGCCGGATTCTATAATCTTTGATTTGCCGACCGAATTTCAAACCACCTGCGGTGTCTATGGTCGTGCCCTACCAGGTTATCGGCAGGATGATTGCTATAGTCCGAGAAATTATAATGATAAATTTCTTGGTCCTATAAGCATAAGAAGCGCTTTACAACAATCAATCAACCTTGTGGCGGTTAAAATGCTTTATTTGGTCGGGGTGGATGAATCTATAAAAACCGCCCGTGAAATGGGTTTGGCGACACTTTCAGATTCTTCCCGTTATGGATTAGCTTTAGTTTTGGGTGGTGGTGAAGTTACGCTTTTGGATATGACTTCAGCTTATGGCGTATTCGCCACCGGCGGTATACGCCGGCCGGCCAAAAGTATTTTAAAAATTGAAAACGCTGGGGGAAAAACACTGGAAGAATTTCAAAATGAAGAATATCAGGTATTGCCGGAAAATATAGCCCTAATAATGTCTAATGTGCTTTCGGATAATGAAGCGCGTGTGCCAACTTTTGGCCGCAATTCTTCGCTTTACGTGCCCGGCTGGCAAGTAGCGGCAAAAACCGGAACAACAAACAATTGGCGCGATGGGTGGCTTATTGGTTATACGCCATCACTGTCTTTAGGAACATGGACGGGAAATAACGACAATCGCTCTATGTCCAGGTCAGCTTCAACGGTGGCCGGGCCTATGTGGAAAGAATTTATGTCTTGGGCACTGCAAACTTTTCCCGAACGTTTTCCAAACGAAACTTTTAATTCCCCAGACATACCTCAACCAGAAAAACCAATATTGCGCGGAGAATGGTTGGGTGGGGAAAGCTTTTTTATCGACCGTATTTCTGGAAAACTAGCGACTGAATATACGCCACGTGAAACAAAGGTTGAACATATTATAACCAACGTTCATTCTGAACTTTTTTGGATTCAAAAAGATAATCCGTTGGGGCCGGCACCCGAAAACCCAGCAAACGATCCGCAGTTTGAGCACTGGGAAATTCCCACGCAAAATTGGTGGGCGCAAAATAGCGGACGTTTTGCGGCTACGAGTATAAAAAACAAACCCACCGCTTACGATGATGTGCATATACCGGGAAAAATGCCAATAGTGGAAATATTGAACCCAGAACCAAATAAGGTTTATGGGCTTGGGGAAAAAATAAATGTAAATTTAAAAAATTCAGGTGTTTATCCTGTTCAAAAAGTTGATTTCTTTGTGAATGAAGAATATCTTGGTAGCGCGATACATCTGCCTTTTTCAATATCTTTTCTGCCAAATGAAGTAGACGCCATTGAATCCGAAAACAAACTTAGAATTATGGTGACTGATTCAGTCTTTAACACCACTGAAGCCACTATGCAATTCAACGTAGCTCTTTAGGGGCCGAGGGGCCGAGGAGTTTTTGAAGCTCGGAAAGAATTTCAGATTTTTTCATAAAAATTTCCGATTTAGCGGATGGAGAAGCAGAAATTCTGGCTATTCCGTTGTGGATTTCAATTTTTTTTTCATTAAGACCGGCTTGGGTATGTTTATTTATAATTAAAGCAATTGTTCGTCGTGTTTCTATGCCAGATTTAAGTAATTGACTAAACTTGACCAATAATTCAGAAATTTTTTTCATTATCTTTTTCTTTGTTTTTTATTTTTCGGTTTTTGTTTCTGATTTAGAGGGGCTTATGGGCATAATAAGATAAGTAAAAGATGAATCAGACACACCGCGCGCTAGAATGGGTTTATCGGCCCCATTAAATCTAATTACAATACTGTCATCAGATATGGCCGGCAAACAATCCATTAAGTATTTAAGATTCAAATTAACTTCAATATTTTCCCCAGAAAGCGCGGCATCCACGCGTGTGTGGTTTTCTCCAACTTCAGCGCTTTTTGAATTTATAAAGAAGTTTTTCTCTCGCGGGCGCGCTATTAAACTTATTTGGTTAAACTTACCAGAAAAAACACCGGCAATTTTTAGGGCACTTAAAAAATCTTGTTTGAGTACAATTGTTTCTGTGGTTTTTTCTTTGGGAATTATTTGGCGATAATCCGGATAAATCCCATCAATTAAACGAGAGGTTACATAAATTCCGTTACAAGAAAATGAGATTTGGTTTTTGTTATAATTTATTTTGATTTCTCCATCCAATCCGTCAAATATCCTTATTATTTCAACAACATTCCTGAAAGGTAAAATTATTCCGGGTATTTCTTCTTGGTTTTTTGTTTTTATTCTTTTTTCAGCCAAACGAAAGGAATCTGTGGCCACAAATACCAGTTGCCCGTTTTCTGACCACATATAAACACTGGATATTTCCGGTTTAATATCAGAAACCAAAGCGCTCCAATGAACAGATTTAATTCCATTGATTAAAATGTTTGAGTTTATGTTAAATGTTTTTCCAGACACAGATGGAATGGTTGGAAAATCCTCAGCCGGAAGACTTTTAACTAAAATATTACTATTTTTCGAGTTTATTAATATGTTCCCCTGTAAAGATTCTAAGGTAACCGTGTTTTGGTTTATGTTAGAAAATATATTATTAAGAATATCGCCACTTACAGCCACTACCCCCTCTTTGGAAACTTTGGCGGGAATTTCTATTTCAATTCCTAAACTCAAGTTGGTTGAGCGTATATTTAATAACTTACCAGAAACCTTAAATAAAATAGTGGAAAGTATTGGAAGACTTAAATTTTTACCAACAATACGGCTAGCTAGGGCAACCGCGTTTTTTAATTTATCAACACTAACTTCTAATTTCATTGTTTAAATAAATTATTATTATTAATGGTGTTAATTTCTTGAAAACCCAAATCAGTGTTATTTTTCATGGTTATTTTTTGTTTTTTAAAAATAATAAAATGTTAATAAATTAACGACTATTTAAGAATGGCTCTTATACGCTCAAGTTCTTCATAGATTGTTGGGTTGGTTTTCAACTCGTTTTTAACCTTTTCATATGAGTGAATGACTGTTGTGTGGTCTTTACCCCCAAGTTTTTGCCCAATTAATGGGTAAGAAACACTATAATCTTCACGCAATAAATACATAATTATTTGTCGGGTGCGCACTATTTCCCGCCGACGAGTTTTTTCATAAATAACCCCCTCGTTTACATTATAGAAATCAGCGATAATTTTTACAATATCTTTAACTGAAACATTCTTTTTTGGCTTAATATTATTACACACAAGCTTCTTTACTTCATTTATAGTTAAACCATTTTTAAGCTGAATTTGGCATATTACTGTATTTAAACTTCCCTCCAACTCCCGTATATTTCCATTAACCGACCGAGCTATATATTCTAAAACATCAAGCGGAATATCAATGTTTAGTTCCGAAGACTTAGCTTTTAACACCGCCAAACGTGATTCGTAGTCCGGTTCAGTTATATCAACGGTCATACCCTGAGCAAAGCGTGATTTTAAACGATCTTCCAACCCAGGTATAAAATTAGGGTGTTTATCAGAGGAAAATATAATTGGCCGCCCCGATTCATAAAAAGTATTAAAAGTATGAAACAACTCTTCTTGAGTTTTATCCATTTTTCCAACAAATTGTATGTCGTCAATTATTAAAACATCATATTTTCTATACTTTTCTTTAAAAGAGTTGGCTTTGTTGTTTTGAAAAGAATTGACTAAATCGGTCGCGAATCTTTCTAGGGTTATATAATAAACTTTTTTATCAGGGTAACGTGATTTTATAGAATTACCAGTTGCTTGAATTAAATGCGTTTTCCCCAATCCGGTTCCACCATATATAAAAAGTGGATTATAAGCCCGGCCAGGATTATTAATTACCGCCCGGGCGGCCGCGTGAGCCAATTCATTAAAAGACCCCACTATGAAAGAATCAAAAGTATAGCGCGGGTTCAAATTATCATCACGGCTTACATATAAATCATGAAAAGGAAGCTCTCCACGGTTAATCATAATTTTTCCTTGAGTATTGTGTGTCTGGTTTTGTTCTGGCGCGCGTGTTACAACATACTCCACCGCCCGTATATGTTCAGCTGTTTCCACAAGCGTCTTTAATATTAACCTGTGAAACTTATTAGCTATCCACTCCTTCACGAACTCATTAGGAACGCACAGAAAAACAACCCCACCCTCTTCTTTGAGGATATTAGTATTTTTAAACCAGGTACTAAAGTTGGCCTTAGAAATATTAGATTCAATCTCTGTTAAACAATTACTCCAAACTTGTTTATGGTCAAGCATTACTTAGATATTATATACTTCTTATAAATTAAGCAATCATCCTGCTAACTTAATTAACATGTTGATAACCTGTGGATTATTTAGTATACTACACACATGTCTGTAACCTATCAGCCTAAAAAAAGAAAACGCGCCCGAACACACGGTTTTTTAAAACGCCAATCTTCTCCGGGTGGCCAAAAAACATTAGTTCGTCGCCGAAGAAAGGGTCGCAAGCGCTTGTCTGTTTGATGTTATCCAAAAAACACCGGTTACCGCGCGAATTGTTTGATAAAGTTCTGGAAAAAGGACGGTTTTTTCGTTCCCCAAACCTTACTCTTAAGGTTTTACCCGCGCCCGATGGTATAAGCCGGTTTTCTTTTGTGACTAGTGGCAAGGTTTCTAAAAAAGCCACAGAACGCAATCTTTTTCGCCGCCGCGGATACGCCACGGCGGCGAAACTCCTATTTCAACTAAAATCCCCGCTTTGGATTGCGATATTTTTCAAACCCTCCGTCAAACATAAGGTTTTTTCAGATATAGAAAGCGAACTCACTGAAATTTTGCTACAATAGCTAGCATGTGGAATACTGTTTTTTATCAACCCATGCACACGGCTCTAGTTTTTTTTATTTCAGCCCTAGGTGGTGATGTGGGGTTGGCTATTATTGTGCTTACTATACTGGTCCGGCTTGTTCTTTTTCCGTTAAGTAAAAAATCTATTTTAAGCCAGCACCGAATGAAAGAGTTAGAGCCGGAACTTAAACAGATAAAAGAAAAATATAAAAACGACAAGCAGGAATATGCCCGCCGGACGATGGAAATTTATCGCGCGAATAAAGTAAATCCTTTTTCTAGTATTTTACTCATATTAATCCAACTACCGATAATTATTGTTTTATATCAAGTTTTTTTACGTTTACCATTAGAACCCGCGCCAATGCTTCTAGGATTAGTTGATCTTTCTGATAAGAGTTTATTTTTGGCAGTTTTAGTGGGAATTTCACAATTCTTTCAAACAAAACTTATGACCCAACCGTCCGCGCCGGCCGATCCTAATTCTTTCGGCGGGCAATTAAGCCGTAGTTTTCAGCTCCAAATGAAATATTTCCTTCCGTTTTTTTTGGCCTTTATCGCCTATAAATTTTCGGCGGCAGTTGCGCTCTATCTTTTAGTGAGTAATATGTTTACTATAGGCCAAGAACTGTATTTAAAGAGAAAAAACCCCAATGAACCAGGAAAAGATAAAAAACTTAATTGAAGAACTGGTACGCGACACTGATTTTCATATACGGGAATTTAGTTCTTCTTATAACGCCGACAACGATACTTATTGGTTTTCTGTCTATTCTGACGATTCGCATTTTTTTATAGGGCGTGGGGGCGAAGGATTACAAGCCCTTAACCATCTTGCACGCCGGATGGTGGAAAAAGTTTTTTGCGCGCAAGAAAATACGTCCAAAATTCCCAACATAGTCGTTGACGTAAATGATTATCAAAAGAAACGTATTGAAAGTTTACATACCTTGGCGCATATGATGGCCGAGCGCGCCCGTTACTTCAAATCAAACATTGAAGTTGAACCGATGTCTTCTTATGAGCGCCGTATTATACACGAGCATCTTTCTAATCGGCCGGACATCAAAACCGAATCAACCGGCGACGGTCGCGACCGCCGCGTGGTCATAAAATACATAGGCCAAAATCTATAAAATTTAAACTTAGCAGATGTCAAAGGCCGTCTTTGACATTTTTTAATACACTATCCTTAGGCTAGTAAACCTCCTGCTGATAACACTTTTCGCAATACACAATCTCCGGTCGGTCGGGAGCGTAGGAGGTTTCGAATTCGATGGGACAGTGGCCGTCGCCGTGAAGGTGGGAAATAGTATTGGCGTAAATTCCGTTGTCTGACTTCCCGCCCGCGCATTGGCACTGACGATGCCAGAGTTTGAGGGGGTTGCGTTGTCTAAGACGATTATCGTGTCGGCAACCAAAGCATAAGCGTGGCAACGGTACACCCAACCTGCGGTACATACTTAATTCTTCTTTAGTTATGTGATATGCTAAAGTACAACGATCATTACATTTTCCTTCGTGAATGCATCCAATAACCTCTCCAATAATGGTATCCAAAGAATCTTCTAATTTATCCGGAAGTTCTTCTCCTTTTATACTAACTTCATACTCGTTTATTTTTCGGTCAATCCATTTATAACCCCTTTTAATTATTTGTTCTTGAGTTAAAGAAAAATAGTCCTTTGCCACTGTCTCATTATAAACGAACGGGGAAATTTCGGCCGGAAAAAATTCCCCATATTTATAAATCCGACTTAAATTATCTATATATGGCATTGCGTTCATGTGTTGCTTAATTTTAGGGATTAAATCTTCATACTCTTCCTTGGAATACTGACGATTGAGAATACAGTAATTTTTGCTTCGCAATCCAATACACCCGAATAAATTAGAACAACCATAACAATTAAAAGAATATTCTATATTGCTTGAGCTATAAACAACGCTGGTAAAAAGATTGCGAAAAGCACCAAGACCCGTATCAAAAACTTCATATATAAGCTCACCTTTTCCTATCCCGGGACCGGAATCATAAGCGTCTTTAGCACTTTCAGCAACCCAATGCATATATTTAGAATCCTCAATTCTGCCGGTTGCGTCAAAACATTGCTTGCAGTTTTTTGTCCCCTCAAGATTGTCGCCGGTGGAATCAACCACTTTTACCTGATTAGCAAATCGGTGTATTGAATTAAAACAAAGTTTAGAAAATTTATTTTTAAATTCAGATATGATTTTAAAGCTAGTTAAATCAATTTGGGTCAGTCGACCATAATATTCCTCCTTAGTTAACTGCTCGTTCCATAAGCAATATGACTTACTACGAAGATTACTGCATCCAAAACAATTAGTGCAACCGTGGCAATTATATAAAAAATATGAATCCATACAATTTTTGCAATTTAAAGAATAGAAAACACGATAACAATCAGTGCAAATTACGTCATCGTAACAAAGTTCCGAACGATTAACAACATAAAGGTCGGCTGAATCTTTAATAGATGAGATTCTATTTGAATAAAAAGTCCGTTCAATGTTCCAAGAACCTGAAGCCATGTATGAATCCCTGCTTTCTTCGGCAACATTGCAATATTCGCTGTTAGTCGCTTTTGAATTGGAGAGGGATTGAAGCGGAAAACGGTCGCGAAGCTCCTGCCATTGTTTAAAAAACGGTTTTTGAAAATCATATTCGGAACCAAATGACATTGAATCCCATTTATCGCTCCACCAATATTCAAGGTCGTAAACAACCAACTTACTTTCCGGTCGATAAATTGAGATTATAGTTTCGTTATGCCCGGGCGCGTCGCATTTTCTTCTATATAAAGACATTTCATTTCTCCAGCATAATCTTCGGACCGTACGGCACTCCGGACAAAAAGTCGGCGGAGGGACTTTGATTTTTTCGTAGAATGAAAAATCCTCCGGCTCAATGACGAAATTTTGTTTGCAATTCTGGCATATTCG
>Ga0209211_10004366_pt1 | contig 22072 bp, 19 predicted proteins | sample RifGroA2_FD_183992 | JGI IMG/M metagenome (GOLD analysis project Ga0209211, IMG submission 183992) | Groundwater microbial communities from Rifle, Colorado, USA - Groundwater A2 (SPAdes) (version 2) | ecosystem: Environmental > Aquatic > Deep subsurface > Groundwater | place: Rifle, Colorado...
GCACCGTGATCACCGAAAACTGCGCGGGGTCCAGGTAGCGCGCCGCGACGCGCTGCACGTCCGCCGCGGTGACGCGGCCGATGCGCTCCTTGTAGCGATCCGGGTAGTCGAGCCCGAGGCCGTACTCCTCCACGGCGATCATCAGCCGCGCCACCTTGCCCGAGGTGTCCATGCGCAGCGGGAAGCTCCCGATGAGGTAGGCCCGGGCCAGGTCGAGCTCGGCGGCGGTCACTTGCTCCCGCCCCATCCGGCTCATCTCTTCCTTCGCGAGGCGCATCGCCTCGTCCACGCCCTCGTTCCGTGTCTGCAGTCCCACCACGAAGGAGGCGCCGTAGCGCGCCGGGGAGAGCGAGGAGTAGATCGAGTAGGCGAGCCCCCGCTCCTCGCGCACGCGCGTGTAGAGGCGGGAGGCCGAGCCTCCGCCCAGGACGTAGTTGGCCAGCACCAGCGGGAAGTAGTCCGGGTGGTCCTGGCGGATCGCCGGGCGGCCCATGTAGACGGTGGCCTGGGTCAGCTCGCGCGTGAGCGTCCGCGTGATGGCGGGCGGCAGCACGGCGATCGCCGAGGGAACCGCCGCCCGCGCTCCCGCCGGCGCGGCCCAGCCGCCCAGCCGGGCCCCGAGCTCGCGCCGGATCTCGTCGCGCGTGACGTCGCCGACCACCGCGACCACGGCGGCGTCGGGCCGATAGTGCTCACGGTGGAAGCGCAGCACCTGCTCGCGGGTGATCTTGCCGACGGACTCGATGGTCCCCTGCGTCGGATGCGCATAGGGGTGGCCCGGGTAGAGGGCCTGCCCCAGCGCGCGCCCGGCAACGGTCTCCGGGTTCTCCTCGGAGCGCTTGAGCGCGGCCTGCACCTCCGCCACCCTGCGCTTGAGCTCGTCCTCCGGGAAGGCGGGCTCGCGCAGCACCTCGGCCAGGAGATCCAGCCCGAGCGCCAGGTCCTTCTTCAGCACGGCGAGCGAGACCGTGACGCCGTCCTTGCCCGCGTCGGCCTCGAGACTGCCGCCCACGAACTCGATGGCGCGGTCCAGCTCCGGGCCCGGGCGCCGGGCCGTGCCGCGCGTGAGGAGATCGGCGGTGAGGCTCGCGACCCCGGGAGCGCCCGGCGGGTCGAAGACCGAGCCCGCCCGCAGGTAGACGCTCACCGAGACGATGGGGATCGCGCTGCGCTCCGCGACGAGAAGCGTCATCCCGTTGCCGAGGACCTCGCGCTGGGCGATGGGCGCGGCGCCTGCGGGGACGGCGGAGAGGAGGAGTGCTGCGACAACACGCGTGAGCAATCGCATGGGTGCCCTCTCAGTCGAGCTGCTTGCGGAACTTGATCACGGCCAGCGAGAAGATCACGACCCCGAACACCAGCAGCGGCAGCAGGCTCGGCCAGAGATCGCCGAACCCAACGCCCTTCAGGATGATCCCGCGCACGATCCGCAGGAAGTACGTGAGCGGAATGATCGAGGCCAGGTACTGGGCGCCCGTGGGCATCCCCTCGATGGGGAAGAGGAGCCCGGAGAGGTAGATGGATGGCAGGAACGTCAGGAAGGCCATCTGCATCGCCTGCGGCACCGTGCGCGCGGCCGCGGAGACGAAGATCCCGATGCCGAGCGTGCCCATCATGAAGACCAGAGCGAGCCCGTACAGCAGCGGCAGGCTGCCGCGGATGGGGACGTCGAAGACGAAGTGGGCCACGATGAGCGCCATGGTCATCTGGCCGTAGGCCACGAGCAGGTTGGGGATGATCTTGCCGAGGAGCAATTCCCAGCGCCGGATCGGGCTCACGATCAGGGCCTCGAGGGTCCCCTTCTCCCGCTCGCGCACCACGGACACCGCCATGGCCGTGATGGTGGTCTGCATCAGGAGCGCGCCGATGAGGCCGGGGACGATGAAGATGGCGGAGACCAGGTCGGGGTTGTACCAGGCGCGGACCCGCACGTCGAAGGGCACCCCGGTCCGACGGCCGAGCGTGGTGCCCTCCAGCGTCTTGGTGATGATCTCCAGCGACCGCTGGGCGCCCAGCGAGCTGGCGGCGTTGATGGCGGACGTGGCCACCTGCGGGTCGGAGGCGTCCACGATCACCTGGACCTCGGCCGCCTGGCGCGCCAGCCGCCGGGCGAAGTCGGGCGGGATCACCACGCCCACCTTGGCGCTCCCGCGATCGATGAGGCGGGTGAGCTCGGCGTGGCTCCGCGTCCAGTACCGCATGGCGAAGTACTGGCTGTTCTCCATGGCCTCGAGGAACTGGCGCGCCTCGACGCTTCCCGACTGGTCGAACACGGCCGTGGGCACGTGCTTGACGTCGGTGTTGATGGCCCACCCGAAGATGAAGAGCATGGCCACGGGCACCGCGAGGGCAAGCACCAGCGCCAGCCAGTCCCGCCTCAGGTGGATGAACTCCTTGGCGATGATCCCCAGGAGCCGCGAGGCCATGCTACGCTGGCCCCAGCGCGCGCAGCTGCTCGCGCACCCGCGCCTTGCGCTCCTTGTCCACGAACGAGACGAAGAGGTCCTCCACCGAAGGCTCCACGTCGTGGGCCCAGCGCACCTCCACCCCCTGGCGCCTCAGGTAGGCCGCCACGTCCGCCGCCGCGGTGTGGTCCTGCGCGAGCACCACCCGCAGTCGGGTGCTCACGCGCAGCACCTCCTCGACGGCGTCCCAGTCCTGCAGCAGTGCGGCCGCGCGCCGCAGGTCGGCCGCGTCCACCTCGACGACGGGCTTCCGGAAGGTCTCCGTCTTGATGATGGCGGGCGAGCCCTGGGCGATGAGCTGCCCCTGGTAGATGAAGCCCAGCGTGTCGCACAGCTCGGCCTCGTCCATGTAGTGCGTGGTGACGACGATGGTCGTCCCCTCGTCGGCGAGGTGGCGGATGACGGCCCAGAAGGTCCGCCGCGAGACCGGGTCCACCCCGGCCGTGGGCTCGTCGAGGAAGATGAGGCGCGGGGCGTGCACGAGCGCACAGGTCAGCGCCAGGCGCTGGCGGTAGCCACCGGACAGCGCCCCTGCCTGCTGGCGCTCCCGCCCTCCGAGGTCGGCGAGCTGGATCATCTGGGCGATGCGCTCGGCGCGGAGCGCCCGCGGCACCATGTACACGCGCGCGTAGAAGGTGAGGTTCTCCACGACCGTGAGGTCGTCGTAGAGCGAGAAGCGCTGGGACATGTAGCCGATGAGGGCCTTGATGCGCTCGGGCTCGCGCCTGATATCGATGCCGAGCACGCTGCCTGTCCCCTCGCTGGGCTCGAGGATCCCGCAGAGCATCCGGAGCGTGGTGGACTTGCCGGCGCCGTTGGGTCCGAGGAAGCCGTAGAGCTCCCCCTTGCGCACCCGCAGGCTCAGATGATCCACGGCCACGCGCTTGCCGAAGCGCCGCGTGAGCCCCTCGGTGACCACCGCGAAGCCGTCATCGGGCCCGGCCCCGCGCGCGCCCTCAGCCGACATCCGCGTCGGCGGGCATTCCCGGCTTGAGGATCCCGTCGGGGTTGTCCACCGCGATCTTGATCCGGAAGACCAGGTTGACCCGCTCCTTCTTCGTCTGGACGTTCTTCGGCGTGAACTCCGCCTCGGAGGCGATCTCCGAGATGCGCCCCGCGAAGACTCGGCCGGCATACGCGTCCACGGTGACCCGCGCCCCGTCGCCGATCTTGATCCGCCCCACCTCTTCTTCAGGGATGTAGGCGCGGACCCAGACGTCCTTCGGATCCATGAGCGTCAGGATGGGAACACCCGGGCTGGCGGTCTCCCCCGCCTCCAGGTTCTTCCTCAGCACGACCCCGGCCACCGGCGCCGTCAGCGTCATCTCCTTGAGCCGGCTCCGGGCAAGCGCCAGCGCCGAGCGTGCCTGCTCCACCTGGGCTCGAGCGGCGGCGACCTGGTCGGGACGCGGGCCGGCCAGGAAAAGCGCGAGGCGGTCCTGGGCCGCCTTGAGCTGGGCACGGGCGGCCTCGACCTGCTGCCGGCGCGTGCCCTCGAGCGTCAGCGCCAGCCGCTCCCGCGCCGTCTTCTCCTGCGCCACGGCCACCTCGTAGGCCTGGCGCGCCCGGTCCACCTCCTGTGCCGCGATCAGCTCCTTCCTGAACAGCTCCGCGGCACGCTGGAGGTCGCGCTCCGTCCAGGCGCGCGTGGCCTCCGCACTCCGCACCGCGGCGCGCGCTTCCTCGATCTCCTGGGCCCGGGAGCCGGCGACCAGGTCGTCGAGCTGGGCCTGGGCGCGGGCGACGTTGGCGCGCGCCTCGTCGATCTCCTCGCGGCGGGCGCCCGCTCGGAGGTCTCGCAGGGTGGCCTCGGCGGTCCGCAGCCCCGCCTCCTGGCGCCCCATCTCGGCGCGGAGCTCCTCGTCCTCGAGCTCGGCGAGGAGCTGGCCCTCGGCGACCCGGTCGCCTTCCTTGACGTGGAGCCGCCGGATGCGCCCGGCGAGCTTGGCGCTCACATCCACCTGGGTGGCCTCGATGGTGCCGGTGACGCTCACGGCAGGGTTCGGGCTGCCGCCGAGCAGCCGGCCGCCGTAGGCGTAGGCCAGGCCCAGCACGAGCAGGATGAGGAGGCCCAGGCCCCCCTTCGCGAGACGGGATCTCACGGCGGTCACCGGCACCGTCACTTGCCGGCCGGCGCGGGGGGCTCGGCCGGCAGCAGGACGCCGACGTTCTTCTTGTCGGAGGGGAAGTAGGCGCGCGCCACGCGCTGGATATCCGCCGCGGTGACGGCGCGGATCATGGGGACGAAGCGGTCGAGCAGCCGCCAGGAGCCCAGCATCTCGAAGCGCACCAGCCCCGAGGCGCGCGAGTGCACCGAGTCCTGGCGCCACACGAACGAGGCCTCGATCTGGTTCTTCGCGCGCGCGAGCTCCTCATCGGGGACAGGCTCCGACTTCAGCACCTCGATCTCGTCGAGCAGCGCGCGCTCCAGCGCCTCCACGGTGTGGCCCGGCAGGGGCGTCGCGTAGAACCAGAAGAGATTCGGGTCCACCGAGGCATAGGAGTAATCACCGCCCGCGCCCAGCGCCATGCGCTTCTCGTAGACGAGCTTGCGATAGAGGCGCGAGGCGCGCCCCTCCGAGAGGATCGTCGAGAGCAGCTCCAGCGCAGGCGCGTCCGGCGAGGCGTGGTTCGGCACGTGATACGCGATGCTGACGATCGGGAGCTGGGCGCCCGCCTTGCGCACGATCACCCGGCGCTCGCCGATCTGCGGCGGCTCCACCGCCGTGACGGCGGGCGGCGTCGGACCGCGGGGGATCCCGCCGAAGACCTCACGGATCCGCGCCAGCACGTCGGGCGCCTTCACGTCGCCCACCACGGCCAGGATCGCGTTGTTGGGCACGTAGTAGGTGTCGTAGAAGGCGCGGAGCTCGGGGGGGTTGATCCGGTTGATCTCCTCCATCCAGCCGATGATGGGCCACCGGTACGGGTGCGCCTTGAAGGCGATGGCGGACAGCTCCTCGGACAGGAGCCCGTCGGGGTCGTCCTCGGTCCGCGTCCGCCGCTCCTCCATCACCACCTGGCGCTCCGAGTCGATCTCCTTCGGATCTAGCAGCAGGTTGCGCATGCGATCGGCCTCGAGACGCAGGACCAGGTCCACCTTGTCCGCCGCGATGTTCACGAAGTAGGAGGTCACGTCCTGGGCGGTGAAGGCGTTGTCCTGGCCGCCGTTCTGCTCGACCAGGCGCGCGAACTCCCCCTTGCCGCGGGTCGGCGTCCCCTTGAACATCATGTGCTCGAGGAAGTGGGCCAGGCCCGTGGCGCCCGGCCGCTCGTTCCGCGAGCCGACCTTGTACCAGACCTGGACGGACACGATGGGGCTTCGGCGATCCTCGAGGACGAGGACGCGGAGGCCGTTGTCGAGGGTGGCCTCGAGGACCTCTCCCGAATGCCCGGAGGCGGTGACGGGAGCGGGGGCGGCGGCGAAGATGGCGGCGGCGAGCAGGCTGAGGGCGACGAGTCGTGCGGTGCGCATACAATGATTATGCTACGGCTGCCGCGGTGCAGCAACAGCCGGCGGTATCTCCTTGAGGCGGAATGCCGGCCGGATGCCGAGCGCCGTCACCACGGAGACCACGGACAGCGCGGCGACCCCGTAGAGCCCCGCCGCGAAGGAGCCCGTCACGTCCCTGATCCATCCCGTGAGGAAGGGGCTCAGGATGGCGCCGATGAAGCAGGTGCTGTTGTAGAGGCCGAAGGCCTTGCCCAGCACGGAGGCAGGGAAGAGGCCGCCGACGAGCGCGTACGACGGGCTCCAGGTGCACCACATCGAGAAGCTCGCCAGGAGCATGAGCAGCGTGAGCAGCCACGCCGGCCCGCGGGCCTGGATCAGCGCGCCCATCGCGATCATGGAGAGCGTGGTCATGACCACCGAGACGACGATGACCACCTTCCGGTGCATGCCCCGCCGGTGCACGCGATCGGCCACGAGCCCCGAGACGAGCAGCCCCACCGGCGCCATCAGCCCCTGCAGGCTCGCCAGCGAGGCCGAGCGGCCGAGATCGGTGATGCCGACCTCGGAGAAGAGCAGCGGGCCCCACGTGGCCAGCAGGAACTGGACGTACACGGGCATGATCCCCGTGATTCCCAGCAGCCAGAAGTCGCCGGAGCTGAGGACGCGGCGGAACGGCCAGTCCGGATCCGCCGCCGCCGTCGCGCGGGGTGGCTCGGGGACCACGCGCCAGAGCAGGAGCGCCGCCAGGAGGGGTGGCAGCGCGAAGAGGAAGAAGACGTAGCGCCACGGCATGATGACGCCGAGGGCGCCGGCCAGGAGCAGCCCCAACGTGGTGCCGAGCCCCGCGCCCGAGAAGGACACCCCCTGCCCCAGCGCCATCTTCTCCCTGGGCGTGGTCGCGGCGATGATCACGCGGTCATTGGAGAAGAGGAAGCCCTGGCTCAGCCCCGTGAGGAGCCGGGCGAGGAAGAGCGTGGTCAGCGAAGTGGCGAGCCCCGTGAGCGCCGAGGCCGCGACCCCCAGCAGCACGCCCGCCAGCAGCAGCCGCTTGCGGCCGAAGCGGTCGCCGAGGACGCCGGCCGGTAGCTGCATCGCCAGGTAGGCGTAGAAGAAGCCCGTGGAGAGAAAGCCCGCGCTGGTGTAGGAGAGGCCGAACTCCTCGATGATGGGCGGCAGGAGCGAGGAGAGCGCCATCCGGATGAGGTAGTTGCAAATCCACGTGTAGACGAGGATGCCCCAGATGACGGAGTAGAAGGGAATGGGCATGAGCGGGTCATACTAGCACGGGCGCTCGCCCCCGCTCAGCCCGTTCAGGGCTGGGCGAGCGTGAAGGCCTCGTGCACGGCGCTCTGCACGTCTCCGCCCATCACCACGCCGCCTCCCGCCACGTAGATGGCGTCTCCGATCACCGCGGCCCCGAGGCCGTGGCGCGGCGTCGGCATGGGGGCGTACTGCTCCCAGGCGTCCCGCTGCGGGTCGTAGCCCTCGTTCTGGCCGAAGACACGCCAGCGCCGCCGGAACGAAGGTGAGCCCACCAGCGAGGAATGCCCGCCGCGTATGAGCCATGAGCGTTCTTCTCCCTTTCCCTCCCCGGTATCATCCTCGGCCGCGCCGCGTCCACCCGCCTGCTCCACCGGTCTGCGGCACGACTCCGAGCAGCCGAGGTACGCGCGCTCCGGTCAACTCGGCGCACCCGGACCTGCCGGCGCCCGCCATGTCCTGTGCACCGAGCGCATCTGCGGGGTCAGCACGTGCTCCCACCGCGTGTGCATGACCCGATCGACCCAGAGCTCGAACGCGGTCTCCGAAGCGTCGGCCATATGCCTGGCGTCCCGCAGAATCTCGGCGCGCGCCACGGAATCGTCCACGAGCACGGCCCGGCCCGCGATGTAGAACTCGTCGCTCCCTGGCTTTGGCTGGGGGAAGGTCTGAAGCGCGTACCTGCCGTCTCGCAGCAGATCGTGCCGCTTGGGGGAGGTCGCGGTGATGAGCACGAAGAGACGGTCGCCGGACAGGACGGGGCACACCGGGTGGAGGCGCGGGGCGCCATCGTGCCGCACGGTGGCGAGAAAGGCGAGCCCGACCTTGAACTGGAAGAGCAACGAGCGGCCCATCTCGGCCAGCTCGGGCGCGGCGGCGGCGAACTCCTCCCACGTCACCATCGGTCCCCTGGGGCCTACCAGGGCAACGGCCCTGGACCTGTCCACCGCCCAGTCCGGACGGGCGCGCCGCGCAGCCAAAGGCCGTCACCCGTGCGCCCCGATCCGCCAATCCGACACTCCCTGGGCTGGCGCGGCTCCCGATCACTCGACGACGTGATCCGCGCGAAGCCGCGCCCCCCGAGACCGGCGCGCCTCACTTCAGCGCGTCCGCTCCCGCCCTGGCACACTGGCCGTCCTGGTCGCCGCTCCCGCCCGAGAGGCCGATGGCGCCGACGATCTTGCCGTCCACGACGAGCGGGACGCCGCCCTCGATCGGCACGGCGCCTTCGAGCCCCAGAATGCGGAGACCGCCACCGCCGCCGGCGACGATGTCCTGCCACACCTTGCTCGGGCGCTTGTACAGGGCCGCCGACCGTGCCTTGCCGATCGCCACGTTGACGCTCCCGGTCTGTGTGCCGTCCATCTTCTCGAAGTAGACGAGGTCACTGCCGGGGTCGGTAATCGCGATCGCCATCGTCCAGTTGTTCTTGCGTGCTTCCGCGGCCGCCGCGGCGGCGGCTTTCTTGGCGTTCTCGAGGCTGATCGGCGCGCCGTAGGGGTTGGGCATCTGCGCGAAGACACTGGATGCGGTGAGGATGAGCGGGAGGACGAACGCGAAGGACCTCAGCACGGACGGCAGCGACATGGCGACTCCTCCTTCTAGCAATGGGTTTGCGGCCGGCTGTTCACCCGGACTTCCCGACGCGGACCCGCTTCCACCCCCTCTCGTGCGAACCACCCAAACTATAGTGGACACGCCCCAGGCGGGCAAGGCCGATGGCGCCCTGTCCGCGCGGAGGGCAATGTCCTCTTCGCCTTCGTCACCGTCAAGCCCAGCGGCGTCATTGCTAGACAACCGCCTCCGGTGGTGAACCGGGCGGTCTCCCAACCCCGGGGAAGCGGGTCCGGATGTACTCGCTGGCGCTGCCCGTCTGGAGCTTCACCGTGCCCGGCCCGCTCCTCACGAAGAAGTCGCCGCTCGGACTCGTCTCCATCCCCTTCCACGTGAGAAAGACCGGCTCGGGGCTGCGCTGGCAGCTCACCACGCACAACGTCTTGCCCTGGACGATCTGCGTCTTCGGGTCGATGCAGGTGCCCGCCCGGTCGCCCAGGCCGTTCCGGACGACCTGGGCCAGGTGGCGCATGAACTTGTCGTCGCTCTCGAGCCGGTCGCGCTCGATGCCGGCGATGGAGCCGTCATCGGCCACCCCGATCAGGAGATCGCCACCCTCGGTGTTGAGGAAGGCGGCGATGGTCTTGAGGACGGCGTGCGTCACCGCCTTGTCGTCCTGGCGGTCTTCCTTGAGGTTCCAGCGAAGGGTGGACTTGAACTCCAGCGTCCTCGACTCGCCGCGCTTGATCAGCTCCTCGGCCTGGCGATGGGCGCGCACGTACTGGTCGAAGAGCATGTCCTTGATGACCTCGCCGAAGGCGCGGTCGTCCGTGATGCGCCGGTACAGCTCGAAGTTGGAATCGACGATCTCCTGGATCACATGCTCGACCTTCTGGTCGAACGTCAGGCGCACGTTCTCCCGGGTGTTCACCCGGGCGCTGGCGTCGAGGGCGGCGTCGGCGTCGAGCCGCTCCATCATCTGCCCGAGGGTCACCCGGTGCTCCGGTCCAAGGTTCAACCCGAAGCGCTCGTTGAGCGCGGCGATGATCCGGGAGAGCGTCTCCAGCTCCTCCGGCGCCGTCCGCTGGCTGCCCTTCGTGCCCACAGGGTCGAGCAACCCGGGCTTGCGCTCGAGCGCGAGCTTGCCGCTGCCGGTTTGCTGGATGCGGTACGACTCCATGTCGATGTTCTGCTGCACCTCGCGCGGCAGCTCGGCCGGGTCCGCGGGGAGCAGCCGCCGGAGGTGGCGCGCGAACACGTAGAGCTTCTCGAGGTCGGCGTCGGCGAAGGTCAGCACCTGGGCGAGGAAGGCGTAGAGCCGCACGTAGTCGGTGAGCTGCCCGCGGAAGTCCTGCTGCTCCTCTTCGGAGACCTCCCGGAAGCGCTCGACCACCGGGGCGAGCGCGGCGTAGAGCCGGTCCTGCATCGCCTTGGGATCGAAGTAGATCTTCGCGAACTGGTCCACGTCGGGCGGCGTGTAGACCGGGAAGGCGGCGAGCCGGCCCTGCATCTCGTAGAGCAGGTTCGGGTCGGTCGCCTCGGCGAGGAGCGTCGTCTCGTAGTAGGGCTCGAAGGCGGCCTTGACCTCGCCCGCCTCGTTGGCGAAATCGAGCACCATCGTGCCCTTCTTGTCGGGGGGAAGCGTGCGGTTGAGCCGGGACAGGGTCTGCACCGCGTTCACGCCGCCGAGCTTCTTGTCCACGTACATCGTGTGCAGGAGCGGCTGGTTGAAGCCGGTCTGGAACTTGTTGGCCACGATCAGGAAGCGGTTCTCGGGCCGCCCGAAGGCCTTGGCTGTCTGCGCCTCGGGGAGGCTGTTCATCCCGGCCTCGGTGTACGGCCGGCCACCATCCTGGACCGTCCCCGAGAAGGCGACGAGCGCCTTGAACGGATAGCCTCGCTCCGTCAGATACCTGTCCACCGCCAGCCTGTAGCGCACGGCGTGCAGGCGCGAGCGGGTGACGATCATCGCCTTGGCACGGCCAGAGATCTCGCCCTGCACCTGCGCGGCGAAGTGCTCCACGCAGATCCGCACCTTCTCGCCGATGGCGTGCGGGTGCAGCTCCACGAACGACTTGAGCAGGTACTCGGCCTTCTTCTTGTCGTAGCGCGGGTCGTCCTCGACCTTCTTGAGCAGCCGCCAGTAGGCCGTGTACGTGGTGTAGCTCGCGAGCACGTCGAGGATGAACCCCTCCTCGATCGCCTGGCGCATGCTGTAGAGGTGGAAGGGCTCGAACTTGCCGTCGGCGCGGCGCGTGCCGAACAGCTCGAGCGTCTTGGGCTTGGGCGTGGCGGTGAAGGCAAAGGTCGAGAGGTTGGGCAGCCGCCCGCGCTTCTCCATCTCGGCCAGGATCGCGCTCTCCAGCTCCTCCTCCGGCGTCTCCGCCCCCGCCTCCTCGCGCTCGGCGTCCTCGAGCGAGCCGGCGGCGAGCACGGCCTTGAGGCTCTTCGTGCTCTCGCCGGACTGCGAGGAGTGCGCTTCGTCCACGATCACCGCGAAGCGCTTGCCGGGGAGCTCCCCGATCTCCCTGGCGATCACGGGGAACTTCTGGAGCGTCGTGACGATGATCGTCTTCCCCGACTCCAGCGCCTCCTTCAGCTGGCGCGAGGTCTTGTCGATGTTCTCCACCACGCCGAGCGTCTGCTCGAACTGGCGCATGGTGGTCTGGAGCTGGCGGTCGAGGACACGCCGGTCGGTGATGACCACGATCGAGTCGAAGACCCGCCGGTCGGTCGCGTCGTGGAGCGTGGCGAGCTGGTGGGCGAGCCAGGCGATGGTGAAGCTCTTCCCGCTGCCCGCCGAGTGCTGGATCAGGTAGCGCTGGCCCGCCCCCGCCCCGCGCGCGTGCGCCACGAGCTTGCGCACCGCGTCGAGCTGCTGGTAGCGCGGGAAGATCAGGAAGCGCCTGCCGGTTTTCCGGCCCTTCTCGTCCTCCTCCTCGACCTCGTGGATGAACTGGCGCACGAGGTCGAGCACGCTGTCCCGCGCCCAGGTCTCCTCCCACAGGTAGCCGGTGGCATAACCCTCCCGCGTGGGCGGCACGGGCGGGTTGCCGGCGCCCCCGAACTTCCCCTGGTTGAGCGGCAGAAATCGCGTCTTCGGGCCGGCGAGCTCCGTCGCCACGTACACGAGGTCCGGATCCACGGCGAAGTGCGCGAGGCAGCGGCCGTAGGCGAGCAGCCGGTCGCGCGGGTCCCGGTCGGTCTTGTACTGGCGGATCGCGTCCTCGACGTCCTGGCCATTGAGCGGGTTCTTCAGCTCGGCGGTGAAGATCGGGATGCCGTTCAGGAAAAGCACCAGGTCGAGGCTCTTCTCGTTCTTCTCGCTGTAGCGGAGCTGGCGCACCACGGCGAAGAGGTTCGCCGCGTGCAGCCGCCGCGTCTCCTCGTTGAGCCCGCTCGCGGGCCGGAAGTACGCGAGCTTGAACTTGCAGCCCGAGTCCTTGATCCCTTGCCGCAGCACCTCGAGCGCGCCCCGCCGCTCGATCTCGTCGGCCAGGCGCTTGAGGAACTGCTCCTTCACCGCCGCGCCGTGATGCTGGGCAAGCTTCTGCCACTCCCTCGGCTGGGTGGCGAGAACGAAGTCCACGACGTCGTGCGGCAGGAGGCAGAGCGTGCGGTCGTAGTCCTCGGGGCGCCGCTTGCGATAACCGCCCGGCGGCGTGTCGCCCCAGGGCGGCGATGTCTCGCGGACGGCGCTCGCGTCCCCGGCGCAGGCGTCGGGACCATGCTGGAGCAGTCCGCACTCGATCGCTTCCTCGAAGCTGCGCTCGGACACGTTGACCATGTTCTATGTCCCTTGCCGTCTCGGGCGCGATCCCGCGATCAACGCGTCGGCGCCGCGCGTCGCGAGCTCCGCCAGCGGCACGACGTCCACGCGCCGATCGAGCGGGTAGCGCCGATCGCCGGGGTAGAGCACGCTGAGGCGCCTGAGGCCAAGATCCTCGAGCGCGATGCGCATCGAGGGCGTGAGCCGCGGCGCGTCCTGGAACTTGACCTCCACACCGTACCGGCGACCACCCACGAAGAGGAGCAGGTCCAGTTCCGCGCCGGTGTGCGTGGCCCAGAAGTACGCCGCCTCGGGCCGGATCGTTCTCAAGGCCTCCTCGATGGCGAAGCCCTCCCACGAAGCCCCTGCCTTGGGATGAGACAGCACGTCCCGCTCTGTGGCAAGGCCCAGGAGCGTGTGCAGCAGGCCGCTGTCGCGCAGGTAGACCTTCGGCGACTTGACCTGGCGCTTCTTGAGGTTCTGGTGCCACGGCCTGAGCTGTCGAACCATGAAGAGCCCGGTGAGGATATCCAGGTATCGGCGCGCCGTGGGCTCGGTGACGCCGAGGGAGCGGGCCGCCTCGGCCGCGTTCCAGATGCCGCCGTGGTAGTGCGCCAGCATGGTCCAGAACCGGAGCAGCGTGGGGGCCGGGATCGTGATGCCGAGCTGCGGCAGATCGCGCTCGAGGTAGGTCTGGATGAGCTGCTGGCGCCAGACGTAGCTCTCCCGCTCGGAGCGGGCCAGGTAGGCGGGCGGGAAACCCCCGCGCCGCCAGAGCCGGCGGAGCGTCGCGGGATCCGCCCCCAGCTCGTCCGTGCCGAACCCGCTCAGGGTGACGGTCTCGATCCGCCCCGCCAGGGTTTCCGACGACTGCCGCAGGAGGTCGGAGCCGGCGCTCCCGAGAATGAGGAATCGGGCCCGCAGGGGGCGCCGGTCGGCCAGGACCCGGAGGATCGGGAAGACGTCGGGCCGGCGCTGGATCTCGTCGATGACCACGAGCCCCCGGAGGGGCGCCAGGGCCGTCATCGGCTCGGTAAGCCGCGCGAGACTCGTGGGGTCTTCGAGGTCGAAGTAGGCGGGCGAGTCCGGGGGCACGATCTGACGGGCGAGGGTGGTCTTGCCGGCCTGGCGGGGGCCCACGAGAGCGGTGACCCGGCTCCGTTTCAGGGCGGCGCGGAGCTCGGCGAGCCGTCGCGACCGTTCGATCATGCCGCCACGGTACCATGATAATCGAAAATAGAGAGTTCGATTTTCATGGTGTGTCGCGCGACGGGTCGAAGGCCGCCGGCGCATCGAGGACGAGCGGTAGAGCGCATGGTGCGCAGGAGCCTGACCATCCGGCCACATCATCGCGAGCCGGCGTCACAGTCCGCTGTCGCAGCTTGTCACATCTCCTTTCCCGGGCCCCTGGTACGCCTCTTCGGCCTGTGTTCCGCGACCTCGCCGATCTTGGCGCGAGTCCTGTCGCAAGCCGTGTCGCGAGTCTGTCGCAAGTTCATCCAAGTCCCTTTCCCGCACGGTATTGGAGGCGGTTGGTTTGCCCCTCCGTCGCCAGGAGGCCCTTCCCCACCAAGTCCCGAAGGTCCCGCTGCAGCGTCCGCCGGTTGGCTCCGGGACAAAGCGCCTCGTACTCCTGGATCGTGAGCCGGCCGTGCTCGAGCACATGGCCGATGGCGAGCACCTGGCGATCCGAGAGGCCGTGCACCCGCACGAGCACGTCCCGCCGGATCGCCCGCTCGCCGCGCGCCTTCACCTCGTCGAGCTGGGTCGCGAGACCCTCGGTGAAGAACTCGAGCCACCCGGTCAGGTCCATGTCCCGCTCGCGTACGCTCTGGATGGCCCGGTAGAAGGCCGGCCGGTCGCGGTCGTAGTACTCGCTGATCGTGAAGAGCCGCTTGAAGTCGTAGCCCGCGCGGTAGAGGCAGAGCGTCGAGAGCAGGCGCGAGGCGCGGCCGTTGCCGTCCAGGAACGGGTGGATGTGGACGAGCTGGAACTGGGCGAGTCCGCTCGCGAGCACCGGGTGGACGCCGTGTTCCTGGTTCAGCCACGCGACCAATTCTCCCATGAGGACCACCACGTCGTAGGCCGGAGGCGGGGTGTAGACAACCTCCCGGGTGGCCGAGTTCACAACGTAGTTCTGCACCCGGCGGTATTGCCCCGGTTCGGCGGCCCCGCCCCGCACGCCCTCCACCAACCGCTTGTGGATCTCGCGGATCAGCCCCTCGGTGATCGGGCCGCCGTCACCGAGGTAGCCGGACACGAAGGCGAACGCGGAGCGGTAGTTCAGCAGCTCCCGCGTGTCGTCCGGGTCGGCCTCCGGGACATGCTCCCCCGCCCAGAGCCGCTCGGACTGATCGAGGGTGAGCCGCGTGCCCTCGATGTGTGTCGTATGGTGTGCTTCCAGGACGAGCGCGCGCGCGCCCATCCGCCGGATCCAGTCCTCCGACAGCTTCGCCGCCTCGAGGAAGCCCCGCGCCCGCTCGATGCGCGTCAGCGCCGCGGTGATCGCGTGCGTGATGCTGAACCGCGGCGCGAAGGTCACGCAGCCACCTCCTCCCGCACGTCGATCTTGCCAGTCACCGCGGCGGAGATGAGGGCGGTGCGCAGCTCCTCGAGGCAGTTGACGGCTGTCTCCACACGCTCGATGAGCTGGCTTACACCCTGCACCCCATGATCAACGTACTCGCAGATCTTGGTCTGCTCAGTACGGGTCGGAACAAAAACGGTGAGATCTTCAAACCGCTCTGGCTCCAGACGCCACTGGCTAGGGCGGATCCCGTTCGACATGGTCAGGTACACGTTTGTCAATAGCTTGTTGCGAAGGAAGTGGTGCAGAAATCGTCCGCTTTCGGAATGATGAGGCGAGAACACGGCGTAGTCAGGGCTCGTGATTCCTGAGAGTTGGGACACTCCGAGGGAGCCCTGCCATGCCTTCATCTTGTTGATGACCAAGTCGCCCACGTTCACCAACTGATACGAATCCAGGTCTTCAGGCGTGCGGTTGAAGTTATCGTCCCTCGATGACTTCTCGACCACTCCGTAGTCGCGATAGACGGATAGGACGGTCAGGTCGGCGTGCTCCTGGCGCTTTGTCTGACGAAAGAGTCTCTTGATCTTCATCGGCTCCCAATGCGCCGGAATCTCCCCCAGCCACTCGACGCCGGAGTCCTTCATGGGGACCTTCGGGTCGAGGCCCTTGGTGACGGCCCGGGTGATGAGGGCGGTGCGCTTCTCTTGGAGCAGCTCGACCAGCCGCTCCTTCTTCGCCACCAGCGCATCGATCCTCGCCGTCTCCCGGTCGAGAAACGTCGTGATGGCGCGTTGCTCTGCGATGGCAGGCAGGGGCGTTGGCGTGCTTGCAACCAGTTCAAGTTCGAGGCTCTCAACGGTCGCCCCCTCCTTCTTCCATTCGACCAGAAGCTCGCGCTGCATCCCTGAGATCAGATACATGAGGTATCTCGGAAGAAGCTCCGAGCGGGGGATCAGCGCCTTGAGGTCTTGGTTCAGGGTCACTTCGCAGCCGCTGAGTGCCACGGGGACGCTGTGGGCGAGTATCCCAGACCGAACGACCACGAGAACCGCCCCAGCCGGGACCAGGTTAGTTGCGCTCTCGCGAAGGGCTTGGGCCGTGATCTTGTCCTCGGTATCCAGCACCACGGATACCTTCATGTCTTTCGGAGATACCCAAGGGATGTCCCCGCCCCAGTACTCCAGGTTGTCCTTGGCCGGAGTGCCCCCTCCACGGAACTGAACGATGCGCTTCAGGCGCTTGATGCCCCACCCGGCCGGGATCTCCCCCAGCCAGTCGACGCCGGAGCCCTTGTATGCCGGATACGGCTTGAATCGGCGTAGGCTCGTGCCGCCCAGCTCGTGCCTTACCTCGCTCACGACGCCGCCTCCTCTCCGAGTCGCTGCACGGGTCGCCTCAAACGCTCGCGCTGGCCATCCAGCCACGCTCCGCCAGCACGCGCCGCGCGAGGCGGATCTGTTGCGCAGAGAACTGCCGCTTGCGTTCGGCCCACGCGTAGGTGCGCGCGATGAGGTCTTCATCCGAGGCGGGATGTTCGCGCGTGGCGATCCAGTGTACGGTCGCGAGCAGTTCCAGACCGAACGGCGACTCGAAGCCCGCGACGAGATGGGCGACCTTCTTGAAGCGTGCCTGCGACTCCGGGTGCGCTTCGAGTGAAGCCCTGGCGTCGGCGACCGCACCCGGCACGAGCTGCAAGACCTGCTCGGGTGCGTCGCCGCCATCCCCGTAGCCCGACACGTAGTAGCCCTCGATGGCGTGCAGCACGTGCCGAAGATTCTCCGCATAGGGGCCGTAGGGGCCCGCAACGTAGCGTAGCCTGAGTGGCTCGCCGGCCTCCTGCGTGAAGTACATGAGCTTGTGCACTTCGAGCAGGGTGACGAAGGGATCGAGCAGACCGGCAAGGTACCGGTCCATCAGGCCGACGAGCGCCGCTCGCCCCGGCGTCATGGCCGGGATCTTTCGCGCCCTCGGGACCCGATCCGGCTCAGACGCCGCTTGCGGCTCGAACACCACCACCCGCACGTCGGGCAGCGCGAGGACCGCCCGCTCGATGCGGGACCGCACCTCGGCCCACGGGAGCCCGCCGAGGCCGGCCCCGAGCGGCGGGATAGCGATCGATCGGATCCCACGGCGGCGGATCTCGGCGACCAGCGCCTCGAGACCCGTCTCGATGTCCTCGATGCGCGACCTGCCGCGCCAGTGCCGCTTGGTAGGGAAGTTGACGATGTAGCGCGGGTGGGTGAGCTGTTCGGTGCCGAACACGAACATCCTCCCGGGCTCGACCTGTCCCAGCTTGCAGGCGCGCTCATAGGCTTTGAAGTTCTCCGGGAAGGCCTGCTTGAACTGGAGCGCGACTCCGCGCCCCATGATGCCCACGCAGTTGACCGTGTTGACCAGGGCTTCGGCGTCTTCCGACAGGATGTCGCCCGCCTTGAACTCGATCATCGTCGCGCCTCCTGTCTCAGAAGTACCATTCCCGATGGACCTCGATTGGCGGCCGATGGCGTGTGCCCGCGAGGGCTGTCGCAGCGCGCTCCTGGATGTCCGCGGACCGAACGCCGATGCGCTCGATCAGCTCGAACGGGAAGCGTCCGTGAAGCAGGAACTCGGCCTGCTTGCGTTCCTTCACCTCAGCCGGGCGAAAGTCCGTTGCCGCAATCACCTGCCAGTCGAGCTGATCCAACTCGTCCAGGCGCGACCGGAACTCCGTGTAGTAGGCCCCCGCGTTGGAAAGAGAGAACGCCCAACGCCTACCGGACTCTTTTGCCCACTGGACCACTGCGTGCAGATCCGCTTCCAGGTGCACGATGGGACCCTGCCCGTCTCGATACGTCAGTTCAGGATGGTTCGCGCGGTGGATCACGAACAGCATGACAGACCGTGGGCAGAAGTAGAACGGCACGTAGTCGCCGACCTTCGTGCCCGGCTGGCGGTCAACCTCCAGTTCCTCCTCGACGCTAACGAGAAGTTGACCACTTGTGCTCGCATAGAGTGACCCGCTCCTTTTTTCTGGCGACTTTCTTGCAATCGTCGTAGGGCCTGTGGGAAGTGTGGGCATCGGCTGTATGATGTCCACACTTTCCACAGGCTTCCTCTCCGCAGTCGAACCGTCGTCTGGCAGCCTGCCCTCCAGCTCCCCGATCGGGTGGGTCACTTCTGACAAGCACACCCCTGGCGTTTCTCGCGAGCGTCTAAGCCGAGGCCGTGCAGGTCCTCACCGTGCACCAGGCGAAGGGGCTCGAGTTCCCGGTCGTCGTGATCTGGGACGGCCGGGGCATCTGGGATAGCCGGGGCCAGGGAAGCCCGTGGCGCATGAGCCGCGACGGGCGGGGCTGGCTCATGGAGCTGGACGACCTCGGCTGGGAAGAGCCCGCGGGCGGCGCGCTGCGCGCCACCGAGCAGCAGTACCGACAATCGGAGCGCCGGCGCGTCGTCTATGTCGCCGCCACCCGCGCGCGCGACCTCCTCGTGGTCCCGCGCGCCGGAGCCATGCCGCCGGGCAAGCTGATCTGTGGCGATCTCCTCGCGGCCACGAGCCTCGCATCCGTGCGCGAGCGCGAGCCGTATCGCGACGGCGCCGAGCCAGCCTGGGCCCGCGCGATCCCGCCACGGGGCAAGCCCAGGCGCCTGGACGGGGCCCAGCTCTACCGCAAGGTCACCGAGCGGTGGTCAACGGCCGCCGGCGAGGCGGGCAGGCCGCGCTTCGCCCCTGCGAGCGTCACCGGGGAAGCGCATGCGCATGCGGCCGACGGGGACGGAGACCTCCCTGAGCCCGCGGCCCGCAAGCCTCGCGCCGGGCGATTCGGCAGCCGCTTCGGCGACACCGTCCACCGCGCCCTCGCCATGGTCCTCCGCGACCCCGCGATCGAGGTCGGGCGGGCCGTCCGCCAGGCCGCCCGCCACAGTGGACTCGCCGAGCACCTGGACGAGGCCGCGGCAGACGTCATCCGGGCGCTCGGCGCCCTGAGCGCGGAAGGGATCACGGGCCCCGTCGGTCCGACCCTGCAGGTCGAGTACCCGGTCGCGGGCGCCGGGGCGGCTGGCCTCCTCCTGTCCGGCTACATCGATCTCGTCGAGGCCACGACTGACCACGTCCGCGTCATCGACTTCAAGACGGACGCACCCCCCGAGGGCGGTGTGGATGCAGGCTCGGTGGGAGGGACTGGCCGGTCTCGATCATGATCTCGATCAACTCCCGGGCGACGTCCGGGGCCAGGTCGACGACCTCTTCCGGGGTGGCCCCCTGCACGATCAGCCCCGGCAAGTCGGGACTCGTTCCCAGGTAAGGCCCTTCCTCGAGTCGCTGGATCTCCAAGGTAATCTGGTACATGGGTAGGCTCCAGTCCCGATGGTAGCACCTCAAGCCCGCGATGGGCGCGCCAGATGACTGGCACTCATTGCGCGCGGTGGCTCCGGCACGGCATCTGGGGTCGCGCCGTGGTTGCGTCCGGTGCTACTTCTTGCCATCTCTTGCCGAGCGGCGCTTCCTATCTTTCTATAACTTATGATCTTCCACTCGCTCTGGCAGTCTTGAGGCCAGGGGTTCGAGCCCCCTCAGCTCCACCATTTCTTCTCGCGGGGTTACGGAGCGATCCGTAGCCTCGCGGTTGCGTTCGGAAGGCTCCTGGTTGCGCGGGGGTGGCGTCGGGTTGCGCTGACCGAGAGCCGCCTCCAGCGAGGACGGTCCCTGTGGAGTGTCCGGGTTCTCGCTGGCAGCCCGCCTGGGCGACTGGCCGTCGATCCGACATCAGCCGGCATGCGCATAAGTACGGATTGCTCATGAGCGACGGTGGGGAGACGGGCGGGTGGCGGAGGCCGGCCGGCCGGGGGCCCGCACGGCGACAGGACCCGCAGCGGCCGGGGGAAGCGGGCGCGCCCACTGTATTCAGCGGAGGCCGGCGGCGTGGAGATGCGGGAAGACAACGTCGCGGAACGCGCGGATCTCCTCCTCGGGGGGGGCGAAGGTCTGGAACGGCATCAGGTAGAGGTTGCACACGCCGAGCGTCGTCATCTCGACGATGCGTCCCGCGCAGTGCTCAGGGGTGCCAATGAGTCCCAGCGCGTCGCAGAGCTCGGCGACGACCTCGTCCGGCACAAAGGACGTCGCCGCAATCGCCGCCTTCCAGTCGTCGGCGTGCGAGAGGTCCGGATAGACTTTCCACACAGCGTCCGGGATCTCGAACTTCGGGATGCGGAGCCCGGCGGGCCCGAGCCAGTAGTCTCCCCAGCGGAGTATCCCCCAGTGGACCGCGGTTGGCCGCGCCATCCGGCGCGCCTCGTCGGTGGTCGCGGCCGTCCCCGTGCGCACCGCCCAGATGATCTCGAGGTCTTCGAGGCGGCGGCCGGCGCGCCGGGCGCCGCGCTCGAGGTGCGCGAGGGCCGTCTCCACGATGCCCCGGTTGAACCCCGTCAGGAGGACGACACCGTCGGCGACCTCACCGGCCAGCTCGATCGCCTTCGGCCCCGATGCCGCCATCAGCACCGGGATGCGCCGCCCCGATGCATAGCCGAGGCGCCCGGGCGTGCCGCTCCAGTCGACGGTCTCACCGGCGAGCAGCGCCTTCACGGTGGTGATGCAGGCGCGCATCTCGGCGAGGGTCGCGGGCTTGCGCCCGATGGTGCTCGCGGAGGTGTAGCCGGTGCCGATGACGAACTTCACCCGGCCCGGTGCCATCTCCTCGACCGTCTGGATCGCGCCCGCGAGCACGGAGGCGTGACGCGTGAACGGATTCGTGACCGCGGGGAACAGCTCCAGCCGCGCGGTGTGGGTGGCGGCCTGGCCGAGAATGACGAAGGCGTCGCGGGAGAGCATCTGGCTGTCGAGGATCCCGGCGCCGTCGAAGCCCGCGGCTTCGATGCTCTCGATGAGCGTCATCAGCTCGGGCATCGGCGTGGTGCCGGGGACTCGGAGATGAACACGAACGGGCTGGCTCATGCTGGGCTCCTCGGATGGTCACGGCGCGGGCGGGCAGCGCCGGCCGGGTCATCGCATGGGAGACCCTCACGATGAGCCGAAAGGAAGCGCCCCGGTCCGGGCCGGCGTGAACGGCCCCGTCCTACGCCGGGCTGTCGGACCGTCCGGTCGTGAGGATCCGGTCGACCTGCTCGGCGATCTCGGCGGCGAAGCGACTGACCGTGCCGGCGTCGTTCATGCACGTCCTCCTCAGGGTCGAGCCTGCGGCTACGCTACGGCCCCGGCGTGGCGGCTGTCAAGGACGCCGCCGCGGCATGCCGAAGAACCTTATTGACTAAAGTGTTTAGGGGGTCGACTATCAAGACTGGATGTCCGCCGCCGACTCCCGCACCCGTGCCCGCGAGGCGCAGCGTCTCCTCGACCTCCTGAACGCGCTGGGCAGCACCACGTTCCGGCAGCTCCTCTGGCAGCGGGCGTCGTCGCTCGACCTCACCTATGCGCAGTCCCAGGTCCTGTTCTACGTGAGCGACCACCCGGGGTGTCACATGGGCGACGTCGCCAAGGCCTTCGGAGTCACGTTGCCCGCCGTGACGCACATCATCGACCGGCTGGAGCAGAAGGAGTTCGTCGTCCGGGGCGACGACCCGGCGGATCGCCGGGTGTACGCGCTGGAGTTGACGGCCCAGGGCAAGGCGCTCGTGCGGGAGCTGCACACCATGCAGACGCGCGGCCTGGAAGCGGTGCTGGCGCGGATGTCCGCGGACGACCGGCACCGGGCGCTCAAGGGGCTCGAGGCGCTCGTGGAAGCGGCGACCGAGGCCGCCGGCTGATGCGGCGCCTCGCCGGCAGCCTCGTCCTCGTCCTCGTCGCCGCGGCGGCGCTCGCCTCGGCGGGATGCTCGGATCGGGCCGGCGGCGCCCCGCCGGCGGCGGCGCCCGCGGCCGTTCCCGTCGGCGTGGCGACCGTGGAGCGGAAGATGGTCCCGCTGCAGGTGGTCACAGTGGGCAACGTGCAGGCGTACACCACGGTGGGGGTCAAGTCCCAGATCGCCGGGCAGATCACCAAGGTGCACTTCACCGAGGGCCGGGAGGTCAAGCGCGACGACTTCCTCTTCACGCTCGATCCC
>Ga0209211_10004367_pt1 | contig 22070 bp, 22 predicted proteins | sample RifGroA2_FD_183992 | JGI IMG/M metagenome (GOLD analysis project Ga0209211, IMG submission 183992) | Groundwater microbial communities from Rifle, Colorado, USA - Groundwater A2 (SPAdes) (version 2) | ecosystem: Environmental > Aquatic > Deep subsurface > Groundwater | place: Rifle, Colorado...
ACAAGGGTTCTTTTAGTAGAGAAGTAATTTATTGAACTTGAAAATGATGTAACTCCATTCTGCTTCTAAAAGAAATATTATCAATTATTTTGCATTATTTGCTATGGAACACTATTTGTTGGTTTGAGAACGCAATTAACTAACATGTTCATTAAACATAGAGGACATTTATGAAACGATATATACGTTTCTTCTTTTTCGCTCTCTTTGCTGCAAGTTTAGCTTTTCCGCAAGTGGTAACGGTTAAACGAGTAGCAGTTTCTCCCGCAGATCAAAAACTTAAACCATGGGCGGGATCGACTTCAACAGGTTTGAAAGTACTCGGTAAAAATTCATCAGTCTATTTTGTAGCTGATACTGCCGGATCCGGCGCTACCGCTGTCACTTCATTTGCCTGGTCAATTATCACAAAACCGGGTGGCTCCACCGCTGCTTTTGATACTACAAGCCGGATGGATGCTCATTTTAAACCCGATGTAACTGGACAATACATTATCCAAATCTCTGTTAATGGTGGCGCTAAAACCGCTGTTGATACGATTTTCGCAAGCACATTCAGAGGCAATTACGCTACTCCTATCAGTTGCGGTATGTGTCACAGCTCTACCAACACTGCTTGGGCTGCTACAAAACATGCTTCTATTTACCAACGCGGTTTAACAGGTATGTTAGAAAACACTGTTGAAACAGGTTTCAAAGGGGCATATGGTACTTCATGTGCAAAATGCCATACCACCGGTTGGGATAATACTGCTGATAACGGAAACTTTGGTTTTACAGCTAAAGCTACCGGTTGGGATACTACCTGGTATAAACCTGATGTATTAGTTGGTAATGAAGTATTTATTCCTTACGGAGATCAGACAAGATGGAATTTACTTGGAACCGCTCCTTATGCTACTGTAAAAACCACCGCAACAATCGGTTGTGAAAGCTGCCACGGCGCAGGTAATGATCACGCTGCAACCGGTGATAAAGCTAAAATTGCCAAAGCAGTTGATGCAGGTACATGTTTAGTCTGTCATGATTCTCCAACAAAACATAGCATTGGTTTGTATTGGAAAGAATCAAAACATGCAGCAATGCCTTTAAGCGGTCATGAAGCTTCCAGAACAGGTTGCTATCCTTGCCACAGCGGACAAGCAATTATCGATTTTGCTGCTAATCCAACCGCTCCTGTATATGATGTAACAAGAGGTAATGTTGCTTCAATTTCTTGCGTTACCTGCCACGATCCACATTCAGCAGACCACGAAAATCAATTAAGAATTGCTGAAGTAAGTGTTCTGAAAAATGGTTATACACCTCCAGCCGGAACAGGTGGAAAAGGTGCTTTATGTATGACTTGCCACAGAGGAAGATATAATTCTAAAACACAGGTTGATGGATATAAGACCACCTTTAATACTCCTGGGAAAAATTATCCTTCAAGAATTTATCCTCACTACAGCCCGCAAGCCGATATGTTCTTAGGTCAAAACTCTTATGATTTCGACGTTGTAACAATCCAAGGTGTTATGACTCACGAAGGTGTTGAGAACGCTTGCGTTACTTGCCATATGTCTACAAGAGTTAATGGTTCAGGGATCCTTTCCAACCATGCAATGGGTATGGTTGATGCAAATGGTAATGACATCGTTACGGCTTGCAAAAGCTGCCACGGAAATATTACTTCATTTGAAGATATTAAAGCCAGTACAGACTATGATGGCAATGGTGTTGTTGAATCATCAAGAAAAGAAATTGATGGTTTAGTTGCTAAATTAGGCGATCTTTTACCAAAAGATAATACCGGTGCTGTAATTGAATTAGCTAACTCTGCAACAAGAGCTGCAGATTCTGCTGCAATTGCTAATGTTGCAACTAATCCATATAGAGAAAGAGTATTCCCTGGAATCTGGAATTATTACTTTGTAGTTAATGATTTCAGTCATGGTGCTCACAATGCAAGATATACCGTTCAATTATTGAACAACACAATTCAATATGTTGTGACCGGAGTTGTTCCAGTTGAATTAACTTCATTCACCGGTGTTATCAGTAATGGTATTGTTACTTTACAATGGCAAACCGCTACTGAAAAGAATAATAAAGGATTTGATGTTCAACGTAAAATAGGAACAAACTGGGAAACTATCAGTTTCTTAAACGGTAAAGGAACTTCAACCGAAGTTAACAAATACAGCTATTCAGATAATTTATCTAAATTAAATGTAGCTGGAAGTGTTTCTTACAGACTACGTCAGATCGATTTGGACGGAACAGTAACTTATACAAAAGAAGTTAGCGTAAGCTTTACATCCGCTCCTAAATCATTCAGCTTATCACAGAACTATCCGAATCCGTTCAACCCGTCAACGACCATTCGTTATGCGTTGCCGTTCGATAGCAATGTGAAGATCTCGATCTACAAAGTAACCGGTGAATTAGTAAAAGTTCTCGTAAGTGGAACAAAGACAGCCGGAAACTATGATGTTACGATGAACACAGCACATGAAAATGTTGAGTTCTCATCAGGCATTTACTTCTACTCAATAGAAGCCAATGCAGTTGACGGATCAAGCACATTCAAACAAACCAAGAAGATGATCCTTCTGAAGTAATTTCATCAGAGAGAAATAATCTTTCAATAAAAAGAGCCGCCTTTATGCGGCTCTTTTTTTTTACACTTAAATTAAGTGGTAGTTTCAATAGAAATAATTAATTTAGAGATACAAAAAATTGTTATCATTTATCTTGGAGCGGTTATGATGAAATCTAGTAAAATTATTTTCGTCCTTGTACTGATGCTTACCGGTATGCTTCAGTCTCAACAAGTTAAACAAGGAAGTCTTGTTATTTTACCTTTCTATGTAAAAGGGGTTGATCGAACAACTATATCAACCGCTGAAGAAATCCTTAGACTTGAGATGGAAAATCTGAGTTTAAAAAATATTTCACTCGCAAACAACTCAATACTTTCTAACGCCGACACCAATTGCACAAGCACAGATTGTGCTGCAGAATTGGGAAAACAATTAAAAGCCAATCAGGTTGTCTCAGTCCAAATGTTAACACTCGGACAGAAGATAATTATCCAATATTTTTTAATCGATGTTGAACAAAAAACCGTTCTACTTGCCGATAAACTAACTTCCACTTCAGTTGAAGACCTTGATGTTGTGATAAAACGAATGGCGATCAGCATTACAAGTCTTGAGTCGGCAAAAAAATCCGCCGAGGTTGGAGCAATAACAGAAAGTGAATCGAAGCCTTTCTTTCTCAGGAACGGAAGAAGATTTAACAATTGGTCGTTTGGGTATATGTATCCTCAACAAGGATTTAGCAAAACGGATAAATCCTTTACAATGGACATGAAAATTGGTGCAGAAGCTGATGATTTAGATTATGGTGTTCAACTTTTAATTAGGGAAGGTTTTGGCGCGAATATTTTCTCCTCCTACTTGTTCAGCCGGAAAGATGTTTGTCCTTATATTGGCGCTGGTGTTGGTTTTCACTGGGTAACTGTTGACGAATCAAAACCTTTTTTGCAGACGCAATCATATCCTATTACTAATACCAAAGAGCAAAAAGGAGATGGTTTTGAATTACTTCTTAACGCTGGTGTACGATTATTTCACACCTATAATTTTAGAATAAACATAAATCTATCTTATGCTTATACCTTTAACGATCTGAAAAGTGAGGCTGTGGTATTAACGCTTGGATTTATGTATTAGTGAGTCAAGAATGCGCAGAATAAATTCTGCGCTACGATTATAAAAATTGATAAAATAGTTTATTTGGTGCAAAGTAAACTCTGTAATTTTCACTTATGGATTTTAAAAATTTACCGACTGATCCATTTGAAGTCAGGTTCGCTATTCAAAAAGAAAAGCACAACTCTATTGCAGTTGATACGATAAAATATATCCGGGACAACTATCAACATAAAGAGTTATTGTATTCTTGTATCGATTTTATGAACTATGATTTAATCGAATCCAGTCGTTTTGATTTCGAAGAGATAGAGAGAATTTGGCTTTCTCCAACAAAAGAGACATCGGCAGAATTAAGTGAAGCGCTATTTCAAATTATAAATGCGTCCTACAAAGCGGCATATGATAATTTGAGGAGAGCTTTGGAAATAATGATTCTTGGTTGTTCCTTTGCTCAAAATAATTTTGAAGCTACACAAGCGCAAGAATGGTTAACCTCTGAACGTGAAACTCCGCAATTTGCAAGAGCAATTGCTTCGCTGCTGCAAGATAAAAGAGTAAAGAAATTAGAACAAGAAACTTTTTGGATAACTCAATTAACAAATTTCTATTGTGATTTATCCGATATCATTCACGTGCGCGGAGAACAATATTCACGTAAGACACTTCAACCCGCGATGTTCAGTTATAACGGGATTGATGCGCCATCTTTATCGTTGAAGAATTTGCACAGAGCGCTTGACACGGTTATTCTTACGGTTCAACATATTTGCACAAGTGTTGCAATAACAAATCCGGTTTTATTGATCGGTTTACCTTTAGAAGAAAAATATGGGCTTGATTCATCCATGCCGGGAATTTTTGACTGGGCGCAATCGGCGTTGTTAAGGCAATTGTTAATACCCGATACTAAAATTTTTTTTGAAGAGCTGGTAAAAAAAGATGAAGAAATTATTTCAATTGCAAAATATGTTAAAAATATACCGAACATAACAGAACAAGAATTAGATAAGCAAATAAGGGATTTTAAGATTTTTCTGGATGAAATGAGAAAGAGTCGCAATTAGTAAACCGCGGTAAATGAATCCGATACAAAAGTTTATAAAGTGCCGTTATATTCGTGGAGTACAATAAATAATCACTACTGAAAGTTCTATGTTACATCGGTAATAAAATATCTTTAAATTAAATATCACTAAATAAGTATGGAACAAAAATGAGACAAGATTTAATAGTATCACAATCGGTTGATGTAAAAGCTGAACCTGAACAAGTTTGGAACGCACTTACTAATCCCGAAATAATTAAAGAATATCTTTTCGGAACCGAAACCATTACTGATTGGAAAGTTGGAAGCGAAATAATTTTTCAAGGTGAATATGAAGGGCATAAATACCGAGATCATGGTATTATTGAGCAGATTATTCCGAATGAGCTTATAAGCTATAGCTATTGGAGCGGCTTTTCGGGATTGGAAGACAAGTCCGAAAATTATTCGTTAATTACTTACACAGTTGAAAAGGATACAAACTCAACAAGATTTACATGGACGCAAAAAGGTTTTGCTTCGGAAGAAGGTTATCAACATTCAAAGAGTGGAATGGAAGCGTTCCTCCTGCAAATTAAGGAAATTATTGAAAGAAGAAATAAATGAAAATTAGACTCGGACGTGTAATTATTCTTGTTGAAGATTATGATCTTGCTTTCGATTTTTATGAAAAGAATTTCTTCTGCAAAAAACTATATGAGGCAACAACTCCAGACGGACAAAGATTTCTTCATATTTCTTTTTCTGATGATGATGGAATTGGGATTTGGTTCTTAAAGGCAGATTCGCTTGAGCAGAAAGATAACATAGGCAAACAAACCGCCGGGCAGCCCACCATCGTTATTTACACAGATGATGTTGAAGAATTATATCGGCATCTTCAAAATAACGGAGTTAAGATAATTGAAGAACTTGTTTCAACTTCTGAGAGTAAGTTCTTCCACTGCCTTGATCTTTACGGAAATAGAATAACCGTAGTTCAATTAGCAGCATGATTTTACGGAATGAAAGTTACTAAAACAAGTTTACCCGGGAGTTCTGCACTTAATATTTCCAATTACCAATATCACTATATTGATAATTATTCCGTGTTGCTTGAAAGTAACGGGAGAGGGATTTCTCGTGAAGAAGTTGCCAAAGCGTTCTTCTCTTCGGAACCCAAACGGATCGACAGTTGATTTGAAATTAGAAATAAAAGCGCCGTATTGTTTTGGATTTTGATTCGCTGCGGCGAATTGTGTTTTTAGATTTCCAGGGGACTTCTTCTTTGTGTAATCACAAAATTTAATGGTAATTTTGTTCAGTATTTTAATAAATTTTAATGGAACAGCAACCAAAAATCTGAACGATCTGGAATGAACTGAAAAATATTTATGTCCCCTTTCATTTTTTCACATCAGAACATCACACAAAAATATTTAATCAACAGGAGAAAGTATGAGCAAATATAAAATCGCTTGGCTGCCGGGCGATGGAGTCGGGATTGAAGTCCTCGAAGCCGCTAAAATCGTTTTAGACAAATTAAATTTCGATGCCGAATATATTCACGGAGATATCGGCTGGGAATTTTGGTGCAAAGAAGGCGATGCTTTCCCGCAACGTACCATCGATCTTCTAAACAATGTTGATGCTGCGATGTTCGGTGCAATTACTTCTAAACCGGTTAAGACAGCAGAAGCTGAACTTGTGCCGGAATTAAAAGGAACCGGACTTATCTATCGTTCGCCCATTGTTCGCATGCGACAGTTGTTTAATCTTTATATCTGTTTGCGTCCATGCAAAGCGTATCCCGGTAATCCGCTAAACTTCAAGGAGAATATTGATATAGTTGTCTTTCGAGAGAATACAGAAGATTTATATTGCGGTGTTGAGTTCAATCCCGTTCCGCAAGAGTTGGCGGATGTTTTAACGAAACTTTCAAAACCATTTTCTGTGTTTAGTAAGATGCCGTTAGATGAATATGCTATTTCAACTAAGATCAATACGAAAAAGGGTTCAGAAAAAATTATCCGGGCAGCGTTTGATTTTGCAAGAAAGTTTAACAGAAAGAAAGTCACGGTTGTACATAAAGCTAATGTTGTTCGCGCAACCGATGGTTTATTTTTTGACATTGCAAAAGAAGTTGCAAAAGAGTTTCCTGAAATTCAAATGGACGACGCTAACATTGATGCAATGACGATGTGGCTTTTGAAAAATCCTTTTAACTACGATGTGCTTGTCGCGCCAAATCTTTACGGAGATATTATTTCCGATCTTATTGCGCAAATGGTTGGTGGACTTGGTTTTGGATGCTCGGGTAATATCGGTGAAAAACTTGCTGTGTTTGAACCTTCGCATGGTTCTGCCCCGAAATATTCCGGAATGTATAAAGTAAATCCGATTGCCACAATTCTTGCCGCTAAAATGATGCTCGATTGGCTCGGCGAAAAAGAAATGGGCGACAGACTTGAAAAAGCTACCGCCGAAGTTATTGCAGAAGGAAAAATTAGAACGTACGATATGGGCGGAAACAATAAGACGTTGGAAATAGCGGAAGCGATAGCGGAGAAGTTGTAGAAAGTAAAAAGTAAAAAGTAAAAAGAGAATTCCCGAATAAGGAATTAGTGATCTTATATCTTTCAATGACTACTGACCATTGACAAATGACATAGGATAAAATGATGGAGTATTTTTGGACAAACTAATAATTCATGAAGTCGGTATGCGCGATGGACTTCAAGCAGAAAATGAAGTTGTTGCGACCGAACAAAAAATAAAATGGATAAAACAATTAGCTGAAACCGGCATTGATATTATTCAAGTCGGTTCGTTTGTAAATCCAAAACGGATGCCGCAAATGGCTGACACAGACGAACTTTTTAATTATTTTTCTAAACAAGAAAATAAGTTGAGCAATGTTGTTCTTTCTGGATTAGTCTTGAATGAAAAAGGTTTAGAGCGCGGAATGGCTTGTGGAGTTGAAATGTTCTGCATGGGAGTTTCAGCCAGCGAAACGCATTCACAAAAAAATACCGGAATGTCAACGGCAGAAGCTACCGCACGAATTATCGCAATGGCAAAGAGCGCGATGACTGCCGGAAAGAAAGTCCAAGTCGCGGTTCAATCTGCCTTTGGCTGCGGACATGAAGGGAAAATCTCCGAAGAAAAAGTTCTTTCTCTTGTAAAAATTTTTTTGGAGAATGGATTGAAAAATATCAGTCTTGCAGATACTGCGGGACACGCAGTTCCCGATCGAGTGGAAAGATTATTTTCTTCAATTCACAAATTGGATGATCAAATACAAACCACCTGTCATTTCCATAACACCTACGGACTTGGAATTGCGAACGCTTACGCAGCATACAAAACCGGAGTAAAATATTTTGAATCATCTTTCGCCGGATTGGGCGGTTGTCCATTCACTGCTGTTGCTGCCGGTAATATTGCTACCGAAGATTTAGTTCATCTTTTTCAGCAGATGAGTTTACGGAATGATATTAAACTTGAAAACTTGATAGCAATTTCCAAAGAAGCGGCGGAGTATTTTAAACGTGAACTGCCGGGAACGATTTATAAGACGGGAAGAATCCAGTAGGCAATAAGCAATAAGCAGTAAGCAGTAAGCAGTAAGCAGTAGAAAAAATAGAATTGTAAATTATTCAAATCACTGAAAATAATAGTATGAAATTATTAGATGGCATTAGAGTTTTAGATTTAACCAACGTTCTTGCAGGACCATTTGCAACGCTTCATTTAGCGCTTGCTGGCGCGGAAGTAATTAAAATTGAAAATCCGATTGATGGTGATCTAGCGCGTAAACTCGGCATCGTTACTGAGTATAATAAGAAATTGATGGGAACAAGTTTTCTTGCCCAGAACGCGAATAAAAAATCTCTTACCCTCAATATGAAGTTTGAAGAAGGAAAAGAGATCTTTCGCAAGCTCGTTAAAACTGCTGATGTAATTGTTGAGAATTTTCGTCCCGGAGTAATGGCGCGTCTTGGATTTTCTTATGAAAAGCTTTGCGAGATAAATCCAAAAATTATTTATTGCGCAATCTCAGGATTCGGACAAACCGGTCCTGATGCTTTCAAACCGGCGTATGATCAGATCATTCAAGGGTTAAGCGGAGTGATGGCGGTAAACGGAGATGAACGATTAAATCCGCTTCGCGCAGGGTTTCCCGTTTGCGATACAATTGGCGGAGTGAACGCTGCTTTTGCAATTATGGGAGCGCTTTATTTCCGCGAGAAAACAGGAGAAGGACAATTTATTGATGTCGCGATGCTCGATTCAATTATGCCGTATATGGGCTGGGTTGCGGCAAATCTTTTAATCGGTGGACAACAGCCTGCTTTGATGGGAAACGATAATTTTACTGCAGCGCCTTCCGGCACATTTGTTACAAAGGATGGTTACATCAACATTGCCGCCAACAAACAAGAGCAATGGCACGACCTCTGCGATATTCTTGGAGTATCGGATTTGAAAGAAGATCCTCGGTTTAAAGAAAGAGACACGCGCAAAAAAAATCGAATAGAACTTACTCCCCTTATTGAAGATAAGTTAAAAGAAAAGGAAACAAAATATTGGGCTGAAGTTCTGAATGCAAAGGGAATTCCTTCCGGTGAAATTTTATCGCTTGAAGATGCGTTAAATCAGCCGCAAATAAAACATAGAGAAACACTCAAAACAATAAATACTCCCGGTGTTGGAGATATTCCGTTATTCAACTTAACGGCAAAATTTAACAAGACAACCGCGGAAGTTGAAACTCCACCGCCGACACTCGGACAGCATACGGAACAATTGCTGTGTGAATTTGGTTATAGTGATGAAGAGATGAAATCTTTTAAAGAAAAAGGGATTGTGTGAAGTTAGTGGTAAGTCGTCAGTGGTTGGTTGTTAGGTTTTAGAAGTTAAAAGCAATATGAAAATTATTTTTGTTGTTTTATTCTTCATCGTTTCGATGCAAAATATTTCTTTTGCACAGAGAACATTTATAAGTCCGGGAATAAAACTTGGTTATCAGTTTGGAAAAGATGGTGGGTTTACTTTTGGTATGGAGATGAGTTTAACGTTTTGGGAAAGAAAGGGACCTATTTATGGCGTTGTGGTTGCTGTTGATGGATTCCGTGGAAGGTATGATTATCACCTTGGTCTTGAATTAACAAATGGGATTGGGCTTGAGGTTGGTCCAACGATATCAGGAAGATACGATTACGATTTAGGATTTAGAGCTACGGTTTTTACAGGCTTGTTTCTTTACCCATATTATTGTTATACTTATATGGAGAAGAATCCCAATCAACACCAAATAGGGACATTTATAAAAGTGCCAATTCAAGTTGATGGTGAGCGAGTAAGTTTGGGTGGGTGATTACTTTAGAAAAATATTTAAAATAATAATGGAGATATAAATTTATGGGAATGACCATAGTTCAAAAAATTTTGGCAAAAGCAACGGGACAAGCATCAGTAAACGTTGGCGATGTTGTTGAACCGCGAGTTGATGTTGCTATGTCACACGAAAACGCGGCATTGGTGATTAATCAATTTTTAGAAGTGTATAAAGAAACCGGACTTGCGCCAAACGTTTGGGATCCTTCTAAAATAGCTATCATCTTCGACCACCGCGTTCCGGCAGAAAGTAGTAAGACGGCTTCCAATCACAAAAAAATCCGTGAGTTTGTTTCCGCGCAAGGCATTACAAAATTTCACGACATCCGCGGAGATGAAGGAGGAATCTGTCATCAAATTTTACCGGAGAATGGTTACATTCGTCCAGGTTATGTTGTAGTTGGAACAGACAGCCACACCACAACTCACGGTGCGCTAGGAGCATTTTCATTCGGTATCGGCGCGACGGAAATGGCAAGTGTTTGGACACTCGGAACGGTTCTTAACGTTGAAGTTCCCGGAACAATTAAAGTTGTTATCAACGGTGAACTTTCCGAATACGTTTCGCCGAAAGATATTATTCTTCATCTTATCGGAAAAATTTCAGCGCAAGGCGCAAACTTTAAAGTGATTGAATTCCACGGAGATACAGTTAAAAATATGTCAACTTCCGGCCGACTTGTTCTTTCAAATATGAGCGTTGAAGCAGGCGCTACGGCTGGTATTGTTCCCGCTGATGATGAAACGCTTCGTTACTTACGCGAAGTTGCCGGAGTAACGGATGAAATCGAATTTGTTTTGCCCGACGCTGATGCAGCGTATGAACAAATTGTAGAGATTGATGCAAGCAAACTCACCTCGCAAATTGCGTGTCCGCATACCGTTGATAATGTTAAGCCGATTGAGGAAGTGGTAGGAATAAAAATAAATCAAATCGTAATTGGCTCCTGCACAAACGGAAGACTTGACGATCTTGAAATTGCCGCAAATATTTTAAGAGGAAAAAAAGTCAATCAAGATACAAGAATGCTCATCTTTCCGGCTTCATGGAAAATTTATAAAGAAGCGTTAACCCAGGGATACATCATGGATTTTATTAGCGCCGGCGCTGTGGTAATGAATCCCGGCTGCGGCTGTTGTCTTGGTGTTCATCAAGGTGCGTTGGGCGATAAAGAAATTTCTCTTTCTACAACAAACAGAAATTTTAAAGGAAGACAAGGAAATCCAGATGCCGATGTTTATCTTTGTTCACCGGCAGTAGCGGCGGCGAGCGCAATAACCGGAGTAATTACTAATCCGGCGAAAGGAGTAAATTAAAATGATCTCGAATGTAATAGCAAAATTTGGCGATGATATTTCAACCGATACAATTTATCCCGGTAGATTTATGGCGACCGTTCTCCCGACCGAAACTCCTCAATATGCCTTTATCGATGAAAAAGAACTCAACGCAAAATTAAATAGTAAGCAAGTCCCACCAAACAGTGTAATTGTTGCGAACAATAATTTTGGCTGCGGCTCTTCACGCGAGCAGGCGGCATCAACATTAAAAGGGTGGGAATTGATCATTGTTGCAAGAAATTTTGCGAGAATATTTTTACAGAATTCAATCAATCTCGGTTTAAGAACAATTATTTGTCCTACCATCGAAGCAAATGAAAATGATGAACTTGAGATAAGCGAAACAGAAATTATCAATAAGACAAGCGGAAAGAAATTTGCAATTGAACCGCTGCCGCAAGCCCGCCAAGCGATTATTGATGCCGGTGGATTGATCGCCTACACTAAGAAAAAGTTATTGGAGAAATCAGGAAAGGATTAAAACCTCTTAGCATGGTTGAATGGATGTATACATTAATGGCTTTTTCATGCAACCATTCATCCATTCAGTCATGCGAACCTTTTCCATCATCCCTTAACCATCACACATCTTCCCCATTTCATTCTCACGTAAAATAATCATAATTTTGCATCGAAAAACTCAAAGAAAAAAGTGGTAAAAACAATAAATAAATTTCTTTTCTTCGTTATTATTTCCACTTCTATTATGGCCCAAATAGACCAAAGAGAAGTTAGGAAGACCTATTATCCAGGCGGTCAAATCAAGACCGAAGGTGAATACCTTGACGGAAAAGCCGATGGTGTTTTGAAGGAATTCTATCCTTCCGGAAAAGTTTGGAAGGAATGGAACTTTGCAAGCGGAAAAGAAGAAGGCATTTCAAAAATTTATTTTGAAGACGGTTTGTTAAGCATCGAATGGACTTTCCACAACGGCTTGAAAGACGGACTTGCCCGCTGGTATTACGAGAACGGTAAATTGTGGTCTGAACAAAACTATCTCGTTGGACTGCTCGAAGGAGTAACAAAAACTTATTACAAAACCGGAGAGCTTCAAGGTGAATGGCTTTATCAAAACGGACAACTGAACGGTATTTCAAAAACGTTTTTTATTTCCGGCAAAATTGAAGTTGAAAGATATTTTGTCGATGGAATGCTAAACGGCAAAACCAAAATTTATCATGACAATAAAATCGTTGCGCTTGAAGCGACGTATGTGAACGACAAAATTATCGGCGATGTTTTTATTTATGATGCAGCCGGACTTCTGCGAGTGAAAGATACCTATGCGAACAACGAAGTTGTTAACCGTATCCGTTATGATTATCTCGGCAAACAGGAATCGCACGAAAAGTTTGACCGTAGTTATTATAATAACGGTGTGTTAAAGTCGGAAGTGTTTATAAAAGACGGTTTGAAAACCGGAGGGATGAAAAAATTTTATGAAAGCGGTTTCCTTAAAGAGGAATGGAATTATTCAAACGATACGCTGCAAGAAAAAGCTTTCACTTTTTTTGAGAATGGAATCGTCTCATCGGAATCGGAATATCTGAATGGAAGAAAAGAGAGTTCCGAAAAGAAATTCTTTGAAGATGGAACGTTAAAGGGCGATAGAATATTTGTGAACGATAAACCGGATGGGATAGCTTTAACTTATTTTCGAAACGGAAATCTTGCTTCATCATATCACAACGAAAAAGGGATACTTAACGGCGAATACCAAAAATATTATGAGAACGGTGTACAGCGGATAAATGAGATTTGTAAAAATGGTGAAATTTCCGGAGAACGAAAACTTTATTCCAAGTATGGCGAGTTGAGACGTACGGAGCATTATTATCAAGGGTTTCTTGATGGTTGGGCAAAAGAGTTTTTTGACGACGGTAAAATTTATAAAGAAGAGCTTTATCGAGACGGAATTATAGAGAAAAGTAAAAAGTACGATCACGACGGAACGTTGATTAAATCGTTCGGTTATAATTAAACTGGATAATATTATGAAAAAGAAAAACAAAGAAAATTATAGAGTCGGAGTTCTTCAGCTTGCTTTTTCTGCTGATGTGAATAAGAATTTGAAGAAAGCAGTTGAGTGGGTAAAGAAAGCCGCTAAGCAAGGCGCTGAAGTTGTTTGTCTTCCCGAACTTTATCGCTCACAGTATTTTTGTCAGAAGGAAGACACCTCGCTTTTTGATTTAGCCGAAACCATTCCCGGTACTTCTTCCATTGCATTTCAAAAAGCTGCGAAAGAAAACAAAGTGAGCATCATCGTACCGATATTTGAGAAGCGAGCAAACGGACTTTATCACAACACCGCAATCATTATTAATTCGGATGGGAAAATTCTCGGGACCTACCGCAAAATGCATATCCCCGATGATCCGGCGTTTTACGAAAAATATTATTTCACTCCGGGTGATCTTGGCTTCAAAGCATTTCAAACTAAAACCGGAAAGATCGGAACACTTATTTGCTGGGATCAGTGGTATCCGGAAGGAGCCCGTTTGACCGCATTACAAGGGGCTACAACACTCTTTTATCCTACGGCGATAGGCTGGCATCCTTACGAAAAAGAGCAGTACGGAAAAGCGCAACGGGATTCATGGATCACTATTCAGCGAAGCCACGCAATTGCAAACGGTGTGTATGTCGCTTCGGCAAACCGCGTAGGATTTGAAAAAACTGTTGAGACGCAACCCGGACTTGAATTCTGGGGCTCATCATTTATTTGTGATCCGCAGGGTGTTATGCTTGCAGAGGCTTCGACCGATAAAGAAGAAATTTTAATAGCAGAAGTTGATCTTACTCATCTTGAGGATATTCGCCGCAACTGGCCCTTTTTACGTGACAGAAGAGTTGATGCTTATGGTGAGATTACCAAACGGTTTATTGATTGAGTGAATTTAAATATCGAATATTGAACAAGGAATAACGAGTGCTGAAGTTTTCGTTCTTCGATATTCTGAATTCCTTGTTCGATATTCATTATTTCTTTTCGGTTTTGGCTTATTCAGGTTATGATTTAGCCGGTGATTATTTTACAATATCCAACAACTCAACCTCAAAAGTTAAAACTGTCGCCGGAGGAATTGTTTCCCCGCGTCCCATTTCACCGTAAGCTAAGTTATACGGAATAAAAAATTGAAACTTGTCGCCAACTTGCATTAACTGCAATCCTTCTGTCCAACCTTTAATTACTTGATTAAGCGGGAAAGTTGCCGGTTCGTTTCTATCGTACGAACTGTCAAATACTTTTCCGTCAAGCAATGTTCCTTTGTAGTGCACTTTAACTTGATCGGTAGCTTTTGGCAAAATTCCGCCGGTTCCTTTTGAAAGAATTTTATATTGAAGTCCACTCGCGGTAGTTAAAATGCCTTCTTTCTTTTTGTTTTCTTCGAGGAAAGTCTCCCCCTCTTTTTTATTCTTTTCGATAACCGGAGCCATCTCCGCTTGCTTTTTTTCTTCCGTAGCTTTTTGCCCAGCGGCTTGACGCTCTTGCATCTTTTGATTAAGAGCGGTTAAACATTGCATCGTTTTCTCTTCGTTTAAAATTGGTTTTCCGTTTGCCGCATCTTTCAACGAAGCTATGAGAACATCAAGATTAAGTTGAATTAACGGGTCTTTCAAACTGGCATAAATATTTTGACCGATAGCGTAACTGATTGAATCACCCGTGGTCTTTAATACAACCGGCGCCGGAGATTCTTTTTTTGCGGATGATTTTTTATTCTGTGCAAATGCGACCGAAAAGATCATTAGAGTTAAAGCAAATAATTTTATCACCTTCATTCGATTTCCTTTATATAGATTATTTTTAAATAAATACGCTGTGAAAATACTTTCATTGAATGAGAGAACCAAACATGAAAGCATTCACGCAGACAAAATTTGTTGACTTTATTTTGTCGTTTGAAATGTGGAAAAGTTTGGACTTATGATGAAGATAAAAGCTCTCTAAGTCCGCAATGACGTCTGTATCTTTCCTAAATATTCCGTAATTTTTGTTCAGAAAAAAATATGGATAACCAACAGAAATGAAGAATAATAAAACGCTTCGGCTCCCCGCAGAGTGGGAGAAACATGGCTCAACTTTAATTGCATGGCCCGCAAACAAAGAAGATTGGCCCGGCAAGTTTGCGCCGATCCAGTGGGTGTACGGAGAAATTGTACGCCATCTTTCACAAAATGAAAAAGTTCACATCATTGTTCAAAATTCTGCGCAGCAAAAAAACGCTGAGAGAGTTTTGTGGAAGAATTATGTTGATCTTACAAATATTCAATTCATTATCAAGAAGACCGACAGAGGCTGGATGCGCGATTCTTCTCCAGCTTTTGTTAAAAGAAAAAATAAAACCGAGGCGGTCCATTTTCTTTTTAACGGCTGGGCAAAGTATGATAACTGGAAACTCGACCGCAAAATTCCGGAACAAATTTCTAAAACATTAAACCTTCCTTTAACCCTTGCAAAATACAATGATCGGCATGTTGTGCTTGAGGGCGGCGCTATTGACTCAAACGGAGATGGAACCCTTTTAACCACGGAAGAATGTCTGCTTGATGAAAAAACGCAAACAAGAAATCCCGGATTTACTAAAAGCGATTACGAAAAAGTTTTCAAAAAGTATTTGGGAATTGAAAAAATTATCTGGTTGGAAAAAGGAATTGCCGGAGACGATACACACGGACATGTTGACGATCTTTGCCGCTTTGTTAATAAAAAGACCGTGGTACTTTGCCGCGAAGAAAATCCACAGGACGAAAATTATTCGTTACTAAATGAAAATGCAGAAAGGTTGCAGCAAGAAACTACCGCATCAGGAGATAAATTAGAAGTGATCTCACTTCCCATGCCGACCCCGATTAAATTTGACGGAATGAAACTCCCGGCGAGTTATGCAAATTTTTATATCGCAAACGGATTGGTACTGGTCCCAACTTTTAATGATGAAAAAGATAGAACCGCACTGGGAATTCTTGCAGAACTTTTCCCGGAAAGAAAAGTCATCGGTATTCACGCCGTTGATCTGGTTTGGGGCTTGGGAACGCTGCATTGTCTATCGCATGAAATACCGAAAATGTAATTGTTAATTGTGGTTAAAAGTTATAAGTTAAAATAAAAGATCTACTGTATTTTGCTAAAACAATAAATAGGTTTAGTTATGTCATACAATCTAAATGTAATTGTTGAAAAAGATAAAGAGGGATATTATGCATATTGTCCGGAGCTTGAAGGCTGCCAAACGCAAGGCGATACACTTGATGAAACGATGGTAAATATTAAAGAAGCTATCGACCTTTATTTGGAGACGTTGAGTGAAGAAGAGAAAAAAGAAATTATTAAGAATGAGATATACATTACCAATTACGAGGTGAAAGTTGCCTAAACCAACATTTCATTCCGGGAAGATTTTACATCCCAAAATAATTAGACAGGTTTTTAAAGCGATAGAAGAGTGATTTTTGGGGGAGCTAAATGAGGAGCAGTAATCAGAATCATCAAGTATCATAATTAAAAGAGGTTTGATATGAAGCATGGTAAAATGGATCAAATTTTCTTAATGACTTTAGGGGGAATGTTGGGGAGTATCTTAATAGGATTTATTTTTTTCAACACTTCAATTTTTAACCCGACACAATCAAATTTTCAGTTTGTAGCTTCCGGGTTTATGGGAGCTTTATTCTTTGGTTTATTAGAGTATAAATCCCTCAAGGAACAAATTTTGGGGATAATAGTAATGCTATTTCTGAACCTTGTAATTTTTACCGGAAGATCGTTTTCAATAACCTATTTAGTAAGAGATGTTTTTTATGTAGGGAGTCTAATTCTTTCTGTAAATATTTATTACCAATTCATTAAAAAAAATCCGCAAATAAAATTTTATTTAAGAAGTTTTGCTTTGGCTTTAATCTACGGTTTAATAAATGCCGCATGTGGAATTATTGTATATATGATAAATGCAAAAGCCGGTTTTCCACCGGTAGAATTTACTTATTTGATGGCGCGATATGGAATATTAATTGGATTTGGCATCGGTCTAGGAACGGATTTTTATTTTCAGAATAAGAAACAATTGTCCGGCTGGCTGGGAATAAAAACGGCGTGATAGACACTTGATAAAAATGATTATGATTAAAAAGAAAAATGAGAGTTGAAATTTTTAAGTAATTTATCTGGAGATGATGTTATATCAATAAAAAATTAAGATTGATTGAAAAAATTTTAGCGATGTAATGTTATTCCCGAAATAAGGAGATAACAAATGAAAAACCTATTCACATTAATAGTCATTTTATTTTCGGTTAATAATTTAACAGCACAGAATAATTTTCAAACCGATGTAATAAAAACATCCGCCGGTGATCTGAAGATAATTTTTATAGGACATGCTTCTTTAATATTTGAATTTAACAAACGGATAATTTATGTCGATCCCGTTAGCAAGTATGCCGATTACTCCAAGCTGCCGAAAGCTGATTTGATTTTAATTACTCACGAGCATGGTGATCATCTTGATTCTAAAGCGATAGAGTTGATTAAAAAAGATGGTACAAAATTATTCTGTAATGAAGCATCTTTTCGAACAATAGTCGGCGGGACTGTTTTGAAGAATGGTGTTGAAACTGACTTTAATGGAATTAAAATCGCAGTAGTACCGGCTTACAACATTGTGAATAAAAGAGAAAATGGGGAAGCATTTCATCCAAAGGGAATTGGGAACGGTTACGTGATCATTTTTGGAAATATGAAAGTTTACATCGCCGGAGATACTGAAAATATTCCGGAGATGAAAAATCTTAAAAACATTGATATCGCTTTTCTGTCGATGAATTTGCCTTACACAATGACTCCCGCAATGGTTGCCGATGTAGTTAAAATGTTTAATCCAAAAATTCTTTATCCCTATCACACCGGAAATACTGATGTAAATGAATTGGTCAAACTTTTAAAAGATAAAAAAGATTGTGAAGTAAGAATTAGAAAGATGGAATAGAATTATTAAGGTGTGAAATCACATTCAGTAGCTTAATAAAATTAAACCTCCAATGTCTTCAAATACAATGGAGGTTTTTTTATGGTTTTACCTAAACTGTTGTAGTTTCCACAGCAAAAAGTTTTGTAAACTCTTTCCCGCTTCTCTTTTCCCAATTCTTTTTGTGGTATCCGTATCCGGCAATCAGTGGCATTGCAAGTGTTGCTTCAGCATAGACCATTTGTTCGTAAGTCGTTTCAACTTTTCCCCATGAACTTGCTTCTTTAAGAGTAGAACCGGAAAGTCCACCGTCTCTTTCATCGGCAACGGTAATTTGAACTGCGTATTTGTGCATCGGAGCGTCTTCTTGTAACAGATCAGCAGCAACGACAATATCTTGCGTAAAGTTTTTCGGTACTCCGCCACCGATCATAAAGATGCCGGTATCTTTGCTTGCCAATTTAATTTTGGTAAGCTCAAGAAAATCTTTTGCGGAATCGAGCGAAACGTGTTTATCCGGATTTTGTGTCTGGTGCATTACAAATCCAAATCCGGCAGAGCAATCTGAAAAAGCCGGAACGAAAATCGGAACATTCTTTTTATATGCTGCGTAGATAACCGAATCATCGACTTTTGGTCCGCCGTTGTTGTCTAAATATTTTCCAAATTCATAAAGCAATTCGCGCGATGAATAAGGACGCGGTTCTAAACTGTCTAAAATCTTTCCGGTTGTTTCGTCGCAGATACGGAGTTCTTCTTCATCAATGTACGTATCGTAAATTCTGTCAATCATCAAATCGCGTAGTTCGTTATCATCACTTGCCGGTGTTCCGAGATAATGTTTAAAGCCAAGCGCTTCAAAAAAATCCTGGTCAACCATAACTGCGCCGGTAGAAACGATGGCGTCAACCATGTTGTTCGTAATCATATCGTACACAATTTTCTTTAAGCCTGCGCTAAACAAGCTCCCGGCAAGCGTAAGAATTACTGTACATTCTTTGTCGTTCAACATCATATCATAAATTTTTGATGCGCGGTAAAGATTTCTAGATTGAAAAGCCATGCTCTCCATCGCGTCAACAAGCTGAACAACATTGTGTTGTTTCATGTCAAAGTGTTGGATCGTCTTTTTTAAATAATCGGTTTTATTGCTCATTTTTTTCCTCGTGAAATTAAGTTTTTGGTTTGCAAAGATACGGTAAAAAAAGAAATTTTTATATAAGGATTTTCTTCCCAATAAGATGCTGAACTTCGGTATTGCCCATTCTAAACGGAAGTTCTTCAACGAATTCAAATCCAATTTTTTCATACCAGCCGAGAGCATTGGTGTTATTATCCATTACGCCGATCCAAATTTCGGAAAATCCTTTTTCTTTCGCTGAAGTAAAAGCAATTTCCATTAATTGTCGCCCGATTTTCAATTTTTGATATTCCGGTAGGACGTAAATCGAAGAAAGATAAAACCTCTTCTCTGCTTCATCGATCGATAGTTTTAACCAGCCGACCGCCATTCCATCAACTTCTGCTACAAAACAAAAGGCGCTTGTCTTGTTGAAAAGTTCTTCTAATTTATTTGCATTGTACGTTTGGTTAAGGTAGAAAATTAAATCTTCTTTTGGGATGAAAGAAGAATAAGCTTTATCCCATGACCACTGCAAGATTTTATAAACTTGCTCGAAGTCGTTTTTGTTCCAAGGTCTAAAAGTTACTTCTGATTCTTCCATGAGTTCCTAAAAAAATATTTTTGCAATTCGTAAAATGCCTTGTTTCCAACGAACGCGGTGAGAGATTCCGCTTGCGGCTTGAATCTTATCCACGTTTTTCAAGTACCATTTGAAGTTTCGGAGAAGCGCGTCTTTATTGGAGAACTTTGGCTTGTAACCAAGAATTTTTTCCGCCTTTTCAATTGATACAAATGAATCCTTTGAGGCGGTTTCGTAAACCCATTTATAGAGTGGAGATAATTTTAATGCTTCTAAAAATCTGAGAAATAAGATGATTGGCTTTTCGGGTAGACCGGTAATTTTCTTTCCAAAACCTGCGTAATCTAAAACCGCTTGATAATCTTCCTTCATCGTTGTGAATTCTTTCGCGCCGATGTTAAAAGTATCGTTCGCAATTTTTTCGTCAAGTGTAGTGCAAAGATGAATTGCTTCGCAAAGATCTTCAACATCGAGAAGCTGGTAACGGTTGTTGCCACTCCCGATCATTGGGAAACCTTTACCGTCTTTCGCCCAATCGTAGAGCAGATCAAACACGCCAAGTCTTTCCGGACCGATGAAAGATTTCGGACGGAGAATGGGAACGCACATCCCTTGTTTTCTAAATTTTAAACATTCTTCTTCGGCAAGAATTTTTGCTTTTCCGTATGGTCCAACTCCGTCAAGTTTGTCATTTTCAAATAAAGGATGGTGATCGGGAATTCCGTAAACTGCGGTAGATGAAATATGAATAAATCTTTTAACCCCGGCTTTAGCGGATGCTTCGAGTAAATTTTTTGTTCCTTCAATATCAGTAGAAAAAATATCTTGATCCGAATAAAGCGGAAGAGCGGCAGCGGTATGCACAACAATATCAACGTTTGCGACGGATTTTTCACTCGTTTGCTTATCACGAATATCTCCGGTGATAATCTTTACTTTGTTTTTAACATCTTCATAATTAAATTCAACCAGATCAAGAGAAGTTACGTCGTGGTTATGGGCTAATAAATAACGGACTAAATTTACCCCGAGAAATCCGGCGCCGCCGGTAACTAAAAATCGCATTAAAACAGTTCCTTAAAAAGTGACCAAAATTCAAAGTTAAAATTACTATTTTTGGAGTGCTAAGAAAAGAAATGAATTGATTTGGAAAAAATATTTAATAATAGAATTGTAGCTGATAATTTCCTCAAAGGATTTGGGGTCTCTCTGGGAGTTCACATTTTCATACTGGTTATTGCTCTCGTTTTAAAGAGCGGAGTTCTAATTTCAAGAGGTGGATTGCCGAAATCTTCCGACACGAGAATGCAGTTTTTGTACGAAGATAACTTTTCAAGTTCTTTACCACCGGGCTTAAATTCGGATCTATTACAAAAGGAAAATATCGATTCCAAAGGGATAAATCCCGTCGCTGTTCCCGGATCGGCAGTTGCTTCTTCACCATTTTCAAATGCAGACACAACCGGATTAACCCAATATTACTCGGAAAATTCGCTAAATGTGAACATGAAATTTCCCGTTGGCTGGACCTACATCGACCAAAATGTAAAAATGAAATTAGATGGAATTACTTTTTATGGTGATCCGAGGATTTATAATCCACCTCCTTACGTTCATTTGGAGGTAATAGAAAAATATTTGTTTAATCCTTCGCGTTATACTCTTAAGGCTGAAAATTCAAACTATGAATATTACTACAACCCGCCCGAAGAGCTCGAAGGGACATTTACCCAGACAATTTACATAAAAACCGATATTGATGAAGATTTTATTATAAAGTTGATCGTGAAGGGGAAAGAGCCTTTTTACCGCTTTTTGCCATCTTTTTGGGGAATAGTGCAGTCATTTAATTTTGGCAGCTCAATTTTTTAGTAAATCCCGAATAATATTCGTAATATTACCATTCAAAATAATTGACTTTTTAGTCTTGGAAGTT
>Ga0209211_10004369_pt1 | contig 22067 bp, 23 predicted proteins | sample RifGroA2_FD_183992 | JGI IMG/M metagenome (GOLD analysis project Ga0209211, IMG submission 183992) | Groundwater microbial communities from Rifle, Colorado, USA - Groundwater A2 (SPAdes) (version 2) | ecosystem: Environmental > Aquatic > Deep subsurface > Groundwater | place: Rifle, Colorado...
AAGCCGATAATCTCTTCCGATCGGTCATGAATGTCAGCGTGGTCCAGCGGGATCTTCGCGACAGCCGCGGTATGCCGGTCCCGAAGCCTCTCTTCTGGCAAGCCCTCGTGGGGGTTGCCGAGGCGGAAGCCATAAAGATCCTGAACCGCATTTCGTCCATTGCTGTAATTGAAACTCGGCAGATTCTGCGGCGTTCCGTCGAGGTGCGAGGCATATGCCCGGTGGCAGCAGATGTCGTGCAGTATCGCTTGAGCGCCAGCTTCTTCATTTGGAGCTTAACCCTCAATGAACGGGATGACAGCAAGCTTTTGAAGATCGGGGAAGTCGCCTTCGGTCTGACGCAGGACGAAGTTTCACTCATCACTCCGCCGACCAAGTTCAAGTTCTCGGGGCGATGAGTTGTCTCCCGCGCCCGCTACAGGCGGGGCGCGTTTGGCCCGAGGCGAGCGCGAGATGCGCTCGCCTCTTTTTAATTCTCTCGCTGTTTGTTAAACTTGTTTTGCTTTTATGCAAACATCCGTTAAACGCAACACCGACTCGACCATAGAAATCGAAATCGAACTGCAGCCGGCGGAACTCCGGCCGTATTTGGAGCGGGCTGCCAAGGAGCTCGCAGAAAAGAATCCTATCGAGGGTTTCCGGCCCGGCAAGGCTTCATTTGAAGTCGTGAAACAGAAATTCGGTGAAATGCATCTCTATGAACGTGCGCTTGCTTATGCGATTGACGGAACAATCCCCGAAATTCTTGTAAAGGAGAAATTGCGCGTAGTGGGAAAACCCGAAATATCCGTCAACAAAATCGCGCCAGGGAATCCCTTGGCTTTCACCCTGAAGACCGCCATCATCCCCGACTTCACATTGCCGGATATTGAGGCGATCGCGAAAAAAGTTCTAACATCGCGCAGTAGCATTGCGGTTGATGAAAAAGAGATAGCCGATGCTGTTGCTTGGCTGCAAAATTCGCGCGCCAAAAATAATCCCGTTACGCGCCCCGCGGCTAAGGACGACGCAGTTGAGATTGATTTTACCGCCAAAGTCGCGGGCAAGCTTTTGGATCGCGGGTCGTCGGAGAATCATCCGCTTATAATCGGCGAGGGTAAGTTTGTGGCGGGATTTGAGGCGGCTCTTGTCGGCATGGCGAAAGACGAGGAGAAGGCTTTTACAATCTCAATGCCGGCCGATTACCATGAATCGGCGCTGGCCGGACAGGAGACGGATTTTTGGGTGAAGATTAAAAAAATCGAGGAGCGCGAATTGCCCGAACTAAATGATGAGTTCGCCGCCGGTCTTGGGACATTCTCCTCGCTCGAAGCGCTGAAACAAAATATCCGCGAGGGTATTACTAAAGAAAAGGAGGAAAAAGAGCGCGAGCGGATAAGAATCGCGGTTATAGATGCCATCGCCGCTAAAACCGAAATGGCGATCCCGCAAACACTAATTGAATCAGAGCTCGAAAAAAGGAATGGGCCAATGAAGCCAAGCGGCGGGTAAAGATCGCACTGATTCTGCGCGCCGTCGCCGAAACCAAACATCTTGAGCCGAACGACGTGGAAATCACCGATGAAATCAACCGCATCTTATCCCGCTATAAAAAACCCAAGGAAGCTGCCAAGAATCTTGACCCCGAGGCTATCCGCCAATATGCCCGTGGCATCGCGAGAAATGAGAAAGTGTTTGAGTATCTCGAAAGCTTGAACTAAATTTCTTTATTCTCTAATTCGCGCGAATTAGAGAATAGGGACTAGGCCTTCGGTAAATGCTGGACAACTAAGTTTAAGAAATTAAAGGGGGCTGGGTCCACTCGGTGAACCCAGCCCGTACTGCTTCGGCCTACTTCGCTTTCTTGACAGGCCGCGGCCTTCGCGGCACGCCCGCCGAACCCGTATTCGCGCCGGTCATGCGGACTCCAGCAGACCCCGTGTTGATGTTCATCCTGAGTCACCTCCTCTCTCGCTGGGAGATTTCGGAAAACATCTGAATCTCTTGTTGCAGCGCATTCCTACCGAACTCCTCGCTCCATTGCGCGACAGCTTTCCGGACTGCGACGGAGAGGTTGGTGTCCTTATCCACCAAGCCGACGGTGTACTCACCGAGATATTCGCCCAAGCGGGAATTTCCCGACCGCAACTCTTCCAACGTGTATGCGATCGAGTAGGGAAGACGGTGATAAGCGTCAGCGTCGATAATTACTTCTTCTCCAACCACCACTGATGTCGGATAGTAGATCACCGGGACACCGTCGAGCTCAAGAGTGAGAGTGACATCTGCGATTTTGGCGTTTCGCAATGCCTCCACGAATTTCTCCCTACCCACCGCTTTTACAAGCTTCGGGAGATCATCGTTCACGTAGATCCGAAAGAAGAGTTGCCGCTCACTGGAAGCCGCAACTACCTGCTGCCAGGCAATTGCAAATTCTTCGTCGTTCACAACAAACTCCGAGATTTCGGGACGCGCTGGCGAGAGCGTGGTGATATGCCACTCGTCAACTTCCGTCGGCAGTGCCCGGCACATATCGAGTACTGACGCATGGTTGATCGAAGTCAGTGTGAAAAGCGATGTTACCCTCCCACCCGGCGTAATGAACTCGCGGGCGTTTTCAATACCTTTAATCGCGACATGGAACGCCTGACTGGATCTTCGCTGGAAGTTATGAACCGTCTCCGGTCCATCCAGCGAAATATCGAGCCAGTCGAATTTAAAGCCGGACGATAGGATCGCGGCACTATGATTTAAGAATGTGCCGTTATCAATCATGCCAATGTGACTATTGGGACGAACCTCGCGTATCGCCGAGAGCCAGCTGAGATGCCAAGGCCGAAAGATCCTTCCCTCATGCACCACGATGGGATTTTCACCCATCTGTGAGACAATTGTTTTCGCCGCCCCCTCAAGACGGCTTGCGTTTGAAATTTCTCTACTTGAACGTTCGTCTTGAAAGATGCAGTGGGCACAGGAAAGGTTGCAGGTTCGCTCGCCAACAACCGAAAGAATCGGCGGCGTCTCTTCGGCCAACGCCTCGTACATGTTTTCAATGAGCTCTGAACGTCGATCACCGAGGACCGCCACTGCAAACCAGTAGTCCATCGAGGAAAGCTTATCTTGCACCGGCGTATCCTCCTTTGCTGATTTTGATGTTATGGACATAATATTAGTTTCATTTTATAAAAGAGCCAAATAAAGTACTAACTTTTAATAGAATTTATAGAGCTAAATAGTCTAAGTTATTACTCTAGTTGTCAAAACTATTGACTAAGTTATTTATTTGCATTAAACTAATGCCATATGCAAATTACCGAAGCATTGGGCAATCTGGGCCTCAACGAAAAAGAAGCGCGGGTTTACGTAGCGCTTCTTCAAATCGGCCGCGGATCAGCCTATGCCGTCGCCGAAAAGGCGGGATTAAAACGCCCGACAACGTATGTGATCTTAGGTGAGTTGATGCAAAAGGGTTTGGTATTAAAAGTACCGCGTGCGCGTAAACAAATGTTTATCGCGAAATCACCCGAAGAATTTTTTATGGAAGCCGAGGAGCGGTTAAGAATGGCTAAAGCCATGTTACCCCAACTTGTTGCCATGTCTGATAAGGAGGGAAAGCAGTTTAAAACATTATATTACGAGGGCATGAAAGGTACACGAGAGATGTATAAGGAAATCAATTCACGAATGAAAGGAAAAGAGGTATTGGGATTTTATGGAAAAGTTTCTGGGAAAATGCCGTCGGAACTTGATGAATATTTTCATGAGCTTAATGAGATACGAAAACGCATAGGAATCACGATGCGAGGCATGACGCCAGATGATCCATCTCTAACATGGTATCGCGAACGTCTTTCCTATTTCGGCCACAGTTTCAAATACCTTGCTCTGAAAGATTATTCGGGTGATGCCTCGGTCGAAATCGGCGACGATTTCATCCAAATATACTCATTAAATTATTTGCAAGGTGTGCATATCGAAAATCCAGATATTGCGCACACGATGCGCCAGATTTTTGAGATGGTTTGGAGCTCGCGACCGGAGCCCATAACCGGAAAAGTTGACCCCGTTAGAAGTTCAGGATGAACTTGTGTTAAAAGTAGCGACCCGGCGTTAGCCGCTTTCGCTGTACATCCTACCAAAAACTGCGAATAATTTTTGACTTCTAACGGGGTTGAAAATTATTGAAAAACGGGTTAAGCTTGAGAGCATCAGGACCTATCGACTCGCAACCGTGATCACCGAAGAAGGTAAATGGCACGTCGCGCGCGCCATAGAGTTGGGGGTTGTCAGCCGGGGCAAAACGGTCAACGATGCACTCAAGAATTTAAAAGAAGCCGTCGAGTTGTACTTGGAAGATAACCCGCGAGCGAATAAACACAACCCAGTCTAAGCCCTTTTTATATTCTCTAATTCGCGCGAATTAGAGAATATCAATAATAATATGTAAGTTGTCGCCACTTTTGACTTTTGGCTTGGTTAGCCATACAATGAATCATCTCTATGCAAAAAGAAATCTCCTATCAATATCTAATCCCCACCGTCATTGAAAAATCGCAGTTTGGCGAGCGGGCTTACGATATTTATTCGCGCCTCTTAAAAGACAACATCATCTTTCTTGGAGGCCCTATCACCGACGTCGTTGCCAACGCCGTGATCGCCCAGCTTTTGTTTCTTGAGTCGCAAGACGTAAAAAACGACATTAAGCTCTACATCAACTCTAGCGGCGGGTCGGTCTCGGCGGCTTTGGCGATTTACGACACGATGCAATACGTCAAACCCGACGTTTCCACCATCTGCGTGGGTGTTGCGGCATCAGCCGCGGCTCTGCTTATGGCCGCCGGCGCCAAAGGCAAGCGCTACTCGCTCCCCAACTCGGAGATGCTGATTCACCAAGTCATGGGCGGCGCCGAGGGACAGGCAACCGAGATCGAAATTGCGGCCAAGCAAATTTTGAAAATCAAGCAAAAAACCAACGAGATTTTGGCAAAACACACCGGCCAGAAGCTCGATAAAATCGAGCATGACACCGATCGCGATTTCTGGATGACGGCTGAGGAGGCCAAAGACTACGGCCTGATTGACGAGATCATCAAACGAAAGACCAACGGCAAGGCCAACGGAAAGTGAGACAATACAAAAAACTGCTCCTCAATAAACTCGGGGCGGTTTTTTGCTGTTTATAGCATAACTACCGTTACATCCGCACTAGAGTTAAGAAAACCGCTGTGCGCCCCGCTAAGACCGCTGGCGGAGCAGTTGAGGCAAAAGCGAGCCGCCAGCCATCTCTGCCGGCTTTCGCAAGCCCATAAGTTCCACCACCGTCGGCGCGACATCGGTGAGAATTCCGCCGATTTCTCGTTTCCGTTTGCGGATTTCATCCGAAGAGCGCGGCGAACTCGAACGGAAATCTTTTCCGACAATGTAGAAAGGCACAGGATTTAGCGAATGCTCCGTGATTTTCTCTCCCGTCAGCGGATCTCTTTTGGCCTCGACGTTTCCATGATCCCCCGTTACCACCAAAACTCCATCCGCGGCCAGCACTTCTTTCGAAAGGTCCGACAGCGCCCGGTCAATTGCTTCTACCGCCTTGGCCGCCGCCTCCAAGTTCCCCGAATGCCCCACCATATCGGTGTTGGCGTAATTCACCAGGATAAAATCATACCGCGGCATCTCGGCAATCACACGAGCAGTGATCTCGGCGGATTTCATCTCCGGCACATCGTCGAAATGCACATTCGTCATGGAGGGTACCAGGATTCTCTCCTCGCCTGAAAATGGTTTCTCGCGGCCGCCGTTGAAAAAATACGTCACGTGCGCGTACTTCTCGGTCTCGGCAATGTGAAGCTGTTTTAATCCGGCATCGGAAATAATCCGCGCCAGCGGCGCTCGGACCTCGATCGGCAGGAAGGCGACTTTCGCTTCGATTCCCCTTTCATATTCGGTCATGGTTACAACAAAAAGATTGTTCAGGACCACGCGCGGAAACGCGTCGAAATTCGGGTTCGTAAAGGCGTGCACAATCTGGCGCATGGAATCCTCACGGAAATTGGCAAATATCACGGCATCGCCGTCCTCAACCGCGCCCAGCATCTTGCCGTTTTCACCGGGCACGAAACCCGGTTCTATGAATTCATCGGTTAGGCCTTGATCGTAACCCGCGCCGAGATACTCGCTAAGAGATCCGGGGATTGCGGTTCCGAGACCTTGAGTATAGAGCTCGTATGCCTTTCGCGTGCGCTCCCACTGCTCGTCTCGGTCCATGGCGTAAAACCGGCCGATTACGGAACCAATTCTGACGCTCGGGGACTCTTTCGCCATACGTTCGGCCAAGTGTCCCATAAATTTCCCGCCCTCTTTCTGGATAGCGTCTTTGCCGTCGGTAATTATATGAAGAAATGACCGTGAAGCGCCCCCCATTTCAGCTAAACGAAGCAGTGCATACAAATGATCAACGTGCGCATGAACCGAGCCTGATGACGCAAGCCCGATAATGTGAAGTTTTGAATTACGCGCTTTTACATGCTCGATGGCTTTTAGAAACGCCTCGTTTTGATAGAAACTGCCATCATGTATGGCGTTTATAATCCGCGGCAGGTGGTGGTAAATCACGCGGCCGGCGCCTATGGTTAAGTGCCCCACCTCGGAGTTGCCCGTCTCGCCCCAAGGGAGGCCGACAGCAATGCCTGAAGCTTGCAAGGTAGTAAAAGGATAATAAGCGTCAAATGAATCCAGCGTCGGCTTTTTCGCAAGCGCCACCGCATTGGCTCTTTCTTCGGCTGATACGCCAAACCCGTCCATCACCACAAGGACTACGGGTTTGTAGGTTGTTTTCTGCATCTTCACCACTCTAGCATAACCTAGTCGGCCCTTCCTTATAAATTAGCTTCTTTCAGCTGTACCACCAGCTCAAAGGCTTGACAAATCTATTGGTTATGTGATACGTTGGTTTTGTTCTTTTTCATAACTCCTTGCGACGCAATAGACCGGAAGATTTACGCTTTACTGCGTCACAAGGATCTAGGCGCTAACCCTCACCGATAAGGAGGTTCGAATGAAACGCTAGGTTTCGCTTTTTGGACACACTGACGCCGCATCCAAGGCAGTACATGGCTCTCTTCCAGAGAGGGGTGCGGCACAACCGCACACCTATCATGGAGGAAGTCATGAGACACTTCCGCAGTCGCTACTCGCAGGCAGATATCGAGCGCATCCGTCGCGAGCGGGAGAGTGACTTCCGCCGGTGGGTCATTGACTACATCGGTGGGCAGATTCACTTCATCCAGCACCTGCGCGGCGCGGAGTCGGTCCAGGTACTCGGCGAGATCGAGGCTGTCGACTTCAATGCGACACACTGCATCGTCCGCGTCGCGAATCTCCGCCAACGGAACCGCGACCGGCTCGAGTCGTGGCGGACACTTCCGTGGAAGGAGGTCGCGCTCGAGATCAGATTCGTCTCTCGCTTGGAGCATCGATGGGGTCATCTTGGCTTCGAGTACGCAGACATGGATTCACCCCTGCGGCTCGACAGCTGCCGAGTCGTGCTTCGCCCCAAGGGCGACAGCGCGATATCCCCGGCCTGAAGCCGAGAGCATCATCGCCCGCCCCGTGTGCAACATACACGGGGCGGGCAACTTTTTATTTAGAAACCTGCAGCGAGGCGCCCTCTTACTTAAAACACTTTGGAGTGCGTTATTGGAGTGCGTTATAAGACGCCGCGGAGCGGCTTACCTAAAGCAAGCGAATAACCTCTCTCTCAAACCCTGCTTGCCAGCGGGCAAGCTACCTTAAGAAAATCTCTAAGCGAAGACGGCTTTCCTGAAAACCTGCCTGCCGGCAGGCAGGCGCTCGCGCGACGAAATCGGCATGGTCTCCCCTCCGCCATTCGGCGGAGGGGAGCGATGAGGAGCGCGGCGAAGCAAAAATCCTCGCTGGAGGATTTTTGCTGTTTTTCAGAAAGCCGTCGAGCGAACACCATTGACGTCCCCCGCCAAGAGTCGTATACTGCCAGCACGTTCGATTTTATTAACCTTGGAACTTAACTTTAGCGGGGCCTCGATTCGCCTGCTGATGCTTGCCCCGTTACAACTACTTCAATCAACTGCACCAGCGGCGCTTTGCATTCTCTGATTGTTATTGATTGAAGGAAAGTAACTGCCGTACACGATTTGTAACGGGGTGAAAAACCTTACCAAACGCTGTGCTGACGCCAAAACCGACGACTGCATAAACGTGTAACACCCAACTGCTTCTCATCAGCAGTTCCTGATCGACGTTCCCCAACTTAATTATGGAAGAACTTATTCGGCTGCCCCTGGCTGTCAGCATCGGGGCGTTGCTCTTGCTTGGCATTGGCGCGGGCTTGGGCTATGTATTGCGCCAACTTATCTCGCGCCAGCGCGTCAATTCAATAGAGCTCCGCACGCAAAAACTCATCGAGGACGCGAAGGTCGAGGCCAAAGAGATTTTAGTTGAAGCCAAAACCGGAGCCGTAAAAATCCTAGAGGAGGCAAAAAAGGAAGAAAAAAATCGCGAGCAGGAGATTAAGCGGCTCCAGGACCGATTGGAAAATCGCGAGGGTCTTTTGGACCAAAAATTGCTGGATATCGAAACTCGCGAAAAAGACGTTGAGGCGCGCATTGAAAAAATCAAGACGGTAAAAACCGAACTTGACGAAGCGCGGGCAAGAATCGAAAAGGAGCTTGAGCGCGTCGCCGGGCTCACAAAAGAAAGCGCCATTGAAGAACTCACGAAAACCATCGAGAAGGACCATGGGGAGACTCTGATGCAGCGCATCCGCAAACTTGAAACCTCGGGCCTTGATGAGTTGGAGCGGCGAGCTAAACAGATTCTCGCCACCATCATCCAGCGGGTTTCCACGCCCACCGTCTCGGAGGTAACAACCACAACCGTCCAGATCCCCAGCGATGAAATCAAGGGCAAGATCATCGGCCGCGAAGGCCGCAACATCCGGACGCTCGAGCGGGCTGCGGGAGTTGAGATCATCGTGGACGACACGCCGGGCGCTATTGTGATCTCGGCCTTTGATCCGGTGCGCCGGCACATCGCCAAAAACGCTCTGGAGCAGTTGATCGCCGACGGCCGAATTCAACCCGCGCGCATCGAGGAGGTCGTCGAAAAAGTTAGACAGGACATCGAGAGGCAGATCAAAGCCGCCGGCGAGGCCGCGGCCTTTGAGGTCGGCGTTTTTGACCTTGATCCGCGGCTGGTGTCGCTTCTGGGACGCTTGAAATTCAGAACCTCATACGGCCAAAACGTGCTGGTGCATTCGATCGAAATGGCGCATATCGCCGGAATGCTCGCGGAAGAACTCGGCGGAGATGTAGTCATCGCCAAAAAGGGCGCCGTGCTTCACGACATCGGCAAGGCTGTGGATCATGAGGTGCAGGGAACGCACGTCGAGATCGGCCGCCGGATTCTGCAAAAATTCGGCGTGGACAATCGCATAATTCAGGCGATGCAGTCGCATCACGAGGAGTATCCGTATGAAACGCTTGAATCAATCTTGGTGCAGGTGGCGGATGTAATTTCGGCGGGGCGCCCGGGAGCGCGGCGCGATTCGGTGGAAAATTATCTGAAGCGGCTGCAGGATTTGGAGGCAATTGCGAATTCGTTCGAGGGCGTGGAAAAATCCTACGCAATTCAGGCCGGGCGCGAGATCCGCATCTTTGTTACGCCCGAAAAAATGAGCGACCTGGAGGCGCGGGAACTGGCGCGAAGCGTGGCGCATAAAGTTGAGAGTGAATTGAAATACCCCGGGGAAATTAAAGTGAACGTCATTCGCGAAACGCGCGCGATTGAATACGCGCGGTAAGAATTCTCAATTTACAATTTTCAATCAATTTTCAATTACGCAATTATCCAATGAAACTCTTGAAACATTGGGACATTGCAGCATTTATTGAAAATTGGTAGTTGAAAATTTTTCTGAAACAATGAAAGTGCTTATCTTCGGCGACATCTTCGGCCGACCGGGCCGAGAGGCGCTGGCAAAAATTCTGCCGCAATGGAAAAAAGAATTCGCGCCGGATTTGGTAATTGCCAACGGCGAGAATTTGTCGCACGGCCGGGGCATCAGTGAAACTACAATCGCCGAAATTCGCGCGGCCGGCGTTGATGTCATAACCGGCGGGAACCATATTCTTGAGGGAAAAAATTCCGACGCATTGCTTAACGACGAAAGTCTAAAGCTTATACGCCCGATAAACTTTATCCCCTCCCTGCCGGGGCGCGGGTGGCTTTTGATAAACGTAGCCGGTGTTGAGGTTCTTGTAATTAATGCCATCGCCCAGACTCACATGCGCTCGCAATACGATTCGCCGTATCTGGCGATTGAGAACTTGCTAAAGCAAAATGACGAAGGCTCAAAGACGAAAGCCATCATTATTGACTGGCACGCCGAGACGACATCGGAAAAGATGGTGCTCGGCTGGTGGCTGGACGGAAAAGTTTCACTGGTCTATGGGACACACACTCATACACCAACAGCTGACGAGCGGATCCTCCCGCAGGGCACCGGTTTTATATCGGACATTGGCATGACCGGGGCGCATAATTCCGTGATTGGCGAGGACCCGGGCCTCCGCATTGATATTCTGATCCATCAAAAGCAGACGAAGACCGACGTGGCCGCCGCTCCGCCTTATGAGGCGAACGCCATCATTGCCGAGATTGACACCGATACCGGCAAGTGCGCCAGAATCGAGAGGCTTCGTCAAATCCTTGCCTAAATAAGCGCAATTCCTCTACAATGGGAACGTATTTGTTAATTCGCCAAGCTTGCGGGTAGATTGCTGGGCTTGCGAAATATAAAGGTCGAGACCACCAATAAACTTGAAAACACTATGAACAAAGCAGATTTAGTTGATGCAGTGCACACAAAGTTGCAGGGCACGAAAAAGTCCGCCGAGGAGGCTGTTGATACGGTCTTTGACGGCATCACGGCGTCCCTCGCAAAGGGTCAGGAGGTTTCGATCTCGGGCTTCGGCACTTTCGTTGTGAGAAAGCGCGCCGCGCGCCAAGGCGTCAACCCGCGCACCGGCGAGAAAATTCAGATCAAGGCGACCACCACTCCAAAATTCCGCGCCGGCAAGAATTTGAAAGAGGCTGTCCGTTAGCCGAGAGTTATCTCTAAACAAAAAACGTCCCGATGACTATCGGGACGTTTTTTGATTCGGCCGGTCTTCGTTATAGCGCAGTTTTTCCAGAAACGCCCGGCCAAGATCAATTTTCCGCAAATCGGAAAATATTAGGATCATCCATAAGGCATCGGCTGTGTTGTAAAGATACCCCAACGAGTAAGACTGACCGAAGTGGGCTTAAACGCTAACTTTTCGGATGAGTCAAGTCTAAAAAATAGGTTCGATTCCTTCAGACATTCCTTCTCGCGAAATGCTATATTCCGCTGGTTTTACTAGTAATAAATTCCCCGAGTTATCTCAAGAGCGAATGGCTCATCTTTGTTCCCAAGGAATAGCGCATCCTTTTTGAGTGTTAGTTCATGCAAAAAGTCCGGAGTCAGTTTTCTGTCATTTAGTTTTTCCAATACTTCGTCATAGAGAGTTTTAATCTCCTGCAAATGCTTCATCTCAATTTCATTCAATTCTACGTCAGACCCAGGCACTCGTCCTGTTTGCAACATCTCAACAATAAGAGGATACCGCCAAGTTTCTTTATCGATTTGAAATTCACTTCGGTCAGCTCTCTGATAGATTTTCGTAATTAAATCTCGCGCAAAAACTCCGGGGCCTGAAGCGCCCTCGCCCCAGGGATTGAAATGAGCCCAATCGAACGGCGCAAGAGGAATATAGTTATATCTGCGGACACCGGAAATTTCATCCCGAACCTCCGGCCGTAATTGCGCATATCTAGTAATGGCTTCATCCATATACTCTTTGATAGCTAGGTGCTCTTCCCACCACTTTTCGCGGCGCTCGGCGATGATTCGGTCATTTTCCTGACGCTGCTGCTCTCTCCGCTGGCGTTCTTTCTCTAGCCCAACCCTATCCCGTTCTTCTCGGTCAGCTTTTTCCTTCTGCGCCTTCTGCTGTTTTTCCCGCTCTACCCTCTTTTTATCCTCCTGGGATTTAGTTATTGCATTAGGGATTGTAGTACCGCTAAAGAAGTCCTTGCACAAACGCTTAAGCGTTTCAGTGGCCTCGTCGCCCAATAAGCCAGTTTCTGAATTTATCCGAGAAAAAATTTCATCTAAGGACCTAAGTCTTGCTTGTAAAGCATCTGCTGTTTTTTTATCTACCTTAGTTTCTCTGGCTATTTCTTCCAAAGCTTCGCCTACCGCAGCCATTCGGAGAGCAACGACTGAGTAAAAAGATTTTGACTCGGGATCTTTAGCTTCCGTTTTTATAATTTGTCTGAAAACATCTTGTGTTCTTGTGAATCCTCGGACAATTGACCCAACCCTATCAGCGAACTTTGTTAGGAAGGGATCGGTTGTACCGTATTTGCTGGCAAGATAAAAACCAATCCCATCAATGGCGCACTCCTTCAAGGTGGCATCTATAGCTTCTCGAGCGCGGTCTCGGTGCCGTGGCTCGATGGTATTCATCAATGAATCAATATCTGCCGCCCGTTTTTGAAGGAATCTCCCAGTTATATTCTCGAGAGACCAATCAACCAAGTGCCCAACTTCATGAGGCCCAACCCAATCCACCAGCTTTTCTCTTTTCTGAATTTCTTTTAAATCGGTGCCCATTTCTATACTAATATGATCCGGCAAGGGGTGAACCCCGACTTGTAAACGTTGCTCGATTCTTAATGATTGCTTCAAGCCCATCCCAACCGAAACAGACCCAATTGCCGTGCCGTGTTCTGCTTCGGCAATTCCCGCAATATGATGCAAATCAACACCGCTTTCTTCCTGGTATAAATTCCGGAGATACTCTATTTTCGCGCTAACAACACCAAGAAGGTACTCTTTTCGTACCTCCTCAACAGCGGCGTTCTTGTTTTTCTCTTCTTCGATCTGAGTATTTGCTTCCTCGTAGTTCTCTGCTTCTCCAACCTCAACTTTGGAACGAAGAATCTCAGCTTCTTCTCGAGCCTCTTTAAGCGAATATCTGCCCTCACCACCTTCTGGATTCATATGTTCAAGTATACCATCAGACTCTTCTGACCTCTGAAAATAAATTCAGAATTCAGAACAGCGGACGAGTGAGCATCACTCGCCAGTGTTTAACGTGCCTTCGCACGGTGCTGTGGTCTCGCTCGCATGTTATTCGGGAATGGCTAGTCCCTTACTTATCCATGCGAATCCCCACTTACGTCGGCACACGACGGCCCCCGCCGCGGCTACCTCCTCGACAGATGCTCGCGCTCACAAGGGTCCATATTGGTATGGCCCTCGAAGCAGCGCTCTGCATCAGTGAAGAGATCGCCCTCCGGATCCCACTGCTCGAATGGCAACTCATTCTCGCCGTTAGCGTCAAAGACTATGAGTCCGACGCGAGGCGAGAAGTACCAAACGTGCTCGCGGGCATCCGTGCGGCTGGTGAAGACGTAGGCCTTGGTCATCCGGTACCATCTCTCCCCTTCGGGGGAATAGACGGTAACACACGGAATGCCGAGTTCATCACAGCGCTTGAAAAACGCCGTGGTTTCCTCGTCATTGACCTCGCCCATACGCCGGAGCGACTCCAGCCGTTGGCGGATCTCGTCCATGGCACACCTCCTTTCGTTTTCCCGGTTGCCAGCCGAGAAGTTTCGTAAGTGAGTTAGGGTGCGCGCTCTACGATCACCGTAGTGACGTAGTACGCGTGACGCGCGATTCCATTCATCCAGCTCGTCTCCGTCCGATAATCCATAGTGCCATGGAGCGCGAGACTGGTAGAGGCGGATACAACTCGCCAGCCCTTGCCGAGCTCCTGAAGACGATTCTCGAGCTCGTCCTCCGGCGTGAAGTTAAGCGATCTTACGATGATAACCTTCTGTTTCATCGCGGTCTCCTTTCTTCCGCCGTTAGCGGAAATTTAATCAGTCTGGGATGGAACCGAGTAGTGTATTCAACTCCTGATATGCTACTTCCATGGCCCTCTTCGCCAGCTCGATCTCTCCACGCTTCAATGCCGACTTCGCGCCCGCGAGAAGAACACCGATCTCTGCGAGTAGAACCTGATCGACTTCCATTTCTTGATCTCCTTAATTTTCAAGTGAAAGAACACGAGCGATTAATTTCGCTCTTCTGAATCTTCAAAACAGGAAAACTCGGAAGAGCGGCAGACGATGTTCTGTTCGTCCGCCCTTTTGTGGGGCAGTTTTTTACGCTACGGGAGTTGGCCCAGGTCCTTCGACCGACCCCGTGCTGGAGGAGCGAACTGGAACTTTTCGCTCACAGCCGGGATCTTCCCGCCGCAACCTTCGGGCTAAGGATTACTTCGCCCTAATTAAGCCCGATCCAGATAATCGCCCCCTTTCAATTCGGTTGTTATTAGGAACCCTGCGAGCGACCCCATCCTTACTCCGCCGGATGGCGGATTCGGACGGGCAAGCATTTCGCTCTTCCGGGGGGCCGTTCTTAAAATTCGGCCCTCCAGAAGAGCGGGCGAGTTTTATAAATGGGACCTCGATCGTGCCGCCTAAGCAGGCTCGCGAGGTATCGCCCCCCAATATAGATAAAGAACACGAGCGCAAGGCGCTCTTCTGACATCCGCATTTTGGTTGCGGAGTTTAGAAGAGCGGGCGAATGAGTCTTCTTATTCGCCGCGGATTTTGTTGAAGCGGTTCCGTATAACCGCTCGAGATGGCAGCGGGGTGGAGGGACTCGCAGACCTTCTGTTGCCACGCCGTTCTCACGGCGCCGGATATCCAAGGTTAGTTGCTCTCCTCGGACTCCAGTAGGCCACTGAATCGCAGCGATTCAGTCCAAGACTATCTGCCTTGGTGCGGGGTTGGGTTCTTCAACCCAAACCATGCAATAGCCGCCGTGTTGCAATTTGCATTGCAACCACCAGCGCCGCGGCACCACGCCAGAAGCCTCGACCTCCTCGACGCAATACCGGTTGACCGTGTAAAGAGCGGGATATTGCTCCCACCATTTACGCGCATCTTCCAGTACTTGCTCCGACTGGAGGAGCACGAGAGACAAATCGTCTCTCTGCATACAGAAGCGGTACATAACTCACCCCCTTATTTGATTATTCCTCTCGAGTACCATCCCAGACGCGCCCTCGCGCGTGCTCGGCAGTCGCTCGGAGTACATTCACTCCTCGTTTGTAAAGATCCCGCCGAAATTCTCAAAACTTTTGAGATCTTCGGTAGGAGGTCGAGATTTTATTTCGCTCGACCGATGGAGAGCTTTACCGTTTCTATGGCTCTCCTAGCCTGTTTCGGCTTTTCAGCCGCTCCGACATTGCGCTGGAGTTTTTCGTCGGACACCGCAGGCTCCGACTATCCGATACCTGACTAGTCTGGGACCTAGTCATCATCGGCTGGGCTCGCGGCGCTTGCCGCGAGGGGGCCACTTCTCCGCTGTCGCGAGGATCTCGCGAGCGAAGAAATAATCCCCTATGTGTTCCGGACGATCCGGCGGGATACGAACTCCGCGCGGATGACGGACCACGATGCCCTCTTTCCAACACCGATGGCCGTAGCCGGGAACAACCTTGCGCCATCGGTTCGGGAACTCCCCATCGCTGAGCGATGAGGTGTCCACAAGGACGTACCGGGGCTCTTTCACCTTTTCACCCCCTTTTTTTGGTTATTTTTCATTAAGAACTTCGAGCGATTCCCTCTTTCATCCCGACAATTCGGGATTTCGGAGGGGGTAAGTATTTCGCTCTTCTGACATCCGCATTTTGGTTGCGGAGTTTAGAAGAGCGGGCGAATGAGTCCTCCCACTCGCCACCCTTGGCATCGTCCCGGACATCTCCGGAATCGCGCCTAACGCCGTGGACACGGCGGAATGGCTATATCTCGCCACTCACGAGTTTGATTGCGGTTGGAGTGAAGTTCCCATACCGGTTTCCCATAAGAGCGCCCCAACTCGCCCTGATGGTATCCGCCTGCTTGGCGGACCCGGTTCCCTATGCCCCGCGCTCTATCTAGCGCGGCCTCGATGTGGGACGTGCACGCGGCCTTGGCCACGGCTCGTTCAACCACACCCCCTCTCCGCCCTTTGCAATGGCGGCGGCTTCGGCATAGGTTTCTCTGGTACGGCGCCCGCGCGAGCGCCAGGGCGATGGTAGCTAGCCGCCGCTCCAGAGATCCTGCGCCCCCGACGCTGCGAAAGGGCCGACAGGAGGATAGAGGTAAAACTACGTTATCAATGTTCGACATCGTGCATTATACTCGCCTACAGATTTTTGTCAAGTCCTTTTGACACTTTATGATACGATAAATGGATTTATTTGGCTTTAATACTTGCTAATTAAGATGCTAAATGTTTAAATGTGTTAACAGTTTTCGGCATACTAAAATAAAGACAATAAATTGTTTTGTCCTTACCTATTGACAAATATTTAGCTACGGACTATACTTGAGTTGCTCTTCAAAATCGCCTTTTCCGCGGGCAGGAATGCCCGCATAGGCCCATGAACCCTTACCCGGGGGCGCTCTGCCACCGGTATCGCTCCCGGAGGGGGTGAGATCATGCTCGACGGTTAACCAGCTGACCGTCGACTGGCGGGGCCTAAGCCCCGCCAGGGGAATGGCTGGGATACCCGAGAAGAAAGGAGGAAAAGGGGATGTTCGACGGATAGTTCTCGTTTTCGCGGCGCGACCTAGACGGCTGCGCCGGGCGGCGACAGCAAGTCGCCGTCGAAGGAAGTCCTTCATCGGAAAGGGCCCGGTTCGCGCATTGCGCGGCCGGGCCCTCATAATTTTTATTCGAGTTAAATCCTAGACGTGATCTGCGCCAAGCCAAGCTAGTTCAAAGACTAGGCGCATTGTATTTGCTATTTCCGGTTCTTCTATAATAGCCGTCATCGACTGACCGCGCAGCGTTGTAAGTGCAACCCTGGAACTATAAATTGATATGTCGGCTGAAAACGGAAACTTATCTTTCGGCACGAAACGTCTTTCTCCCGAGCTTACAAATCCCCCAAAAGGCCCATCGGCGCTTGTATAAATGGCTCTGATTTTAATTCCGAGTTCATCTCTCTTTTTAATAAATGCTTTGGTTTGTTCTAGCGGAAACAAATTTTTAACCTCATCGAAAGAATAAATTGCCAGAACTTCTTTCGCCCCAGATGAGAGAAGGTCTTCTCTGACGGCCTCTCTTCCTTCCGACCCTTCAAAGAATCTTACCCGCGGCCTGTCTCGCGAACCGGAAAATAACGCGTCCAGTTCCGGTAATATCTTTGAAAATTCATTTTCTTTTGTCCTTATTTCCTCTTCCTGCGTTCTGAATATTCTAAGCAAAACGCTCGGATTTTCCGCAGCGAATAAGATTTTGTTTTTCTTTTCAACCGTACTTACGACCCCGCGCCTTTTGAGCGTTTCGAGGACGACATAAGTCGTCGCCCGATTGACTTTGGCCTTTGCGGCAATATCCTGAACTGCCGCGCTCCCCAATTCCAAGAGCGCGAGATAAACTCGCGCCTCTTTATCCGAAAATCCCAATTTCTTCAGCTCAAGCTCAAGCGGCATATGACACTATTATACCATTCCACCCTGTTGCAAACCGAGGCCCATGCTTTTTAGAGCGGTTGGGGACATTCTGAAAAAATCTGCTCCTGCGGAGTTAGGCGCTGTCCCAGTCGTTTTGAGTAACCCCGGCTTGCCGAAGTATTTCAGAAACGAGGTGTTTCGAAATATCTCCGCGGTGCGGATTCGGTATGCGGATTTTCAGATCGTTGTTTGCCATGAATAAATGCCGGCCGCCCGAATAGGGGCCGTCAAATCCCAAGCGGCGCAATTTCTGAACCAGTTTCCGCCACGAAACGTTTCTAGGCATTTCTTACCAGTTGCCGGCGATCAACTTTAAATTCAAAACCCGGCACTTTTTCTCGCGCCCGCACCTTAAGAAAAAGCCAGTCCTCTAAAACTTCTCGAAGTTCCGCCCGGCAACTTTCAAGACTTTTTGTGTTTGCCCAAACCCCCTTTAGTCCCGGTATCTCGCCAAAATACGTGCGATCTTTCAAAAGCTTGTACTTGGCTCCTTTAAGCTTTTTATCGATGAATTCACTAAGCATGTGGTGAAATGATAAACAATTTATGATTGAAAATCAACGCTTCGTTGCGGCGGAAATTTTCTGGGTGTCCCGGTGTTTTCTCGGCGCTATCTTATTGCAATGATTGAAATCTATTTTGCGCCGCGCCTGGCAAGCAAATATGCCGAGCGGAAGTATGGAACCAATGCGGCGGCTTCCCGATTCGTTTTCGGCAGCGGAACCTCAAGCCATCTGCCGAAGGGCCGCCCCGCGTTGAAGAATTGGCGCACCTGCCTACCGGCAGGCAGGCTTCCCCTTTCCTTGAGCAGTTTGCGGCGATTGGCCTGTGGCACTTTTATGCCGAATGAATCCTCCATCACGAACGCAAAGAGTTTCGGCCCATAGAAAAATCCGGCGGAACCGAATAGATGCCGGATATGGCGGCGCGGCCACTTGGCAGTTTTCGATTCTAAATACTTGATAAACGATGCGCGCGAAACTCCCATACGGGGTGGTCGAGATCCAACTATTGATGCTATTATAATACGCGATAGCGTATTATAATAGCGGACAGCAAGAAGGTAATTTCTCAAATTGACTTTACTTTAAGGCGCGCCTAATGTGTAGCCAGCGAGCACCTTCCCACTAACCATAAAGGAGGCCCGGGATGACACACGCCGCCGCTCTCATCGTATTCGCGGTATCGGCGATGTTTCTATCTTCTCCCGCGGCCGCAGAGGGCGAGCCGCGGGCAGGGCTGGCCGCGAGGTCATGCAAAATGCCCGCGCCGCACAGTATCAAGGGAGTCTATCTCCCGGTGCCGAACGCGGAGAACCCCGCGGTGCTCGATCGCTTCATCGCGCTTGCCAAGCAGCGCGAGATCAACAGCTTCGTGATAGATGTGAACGAGTCGGGCAATTTTCTCATGGAGCATAACCGGAGAATCCTCCGGCGGCTCCACGACGAATGCATCTGGCCCATCGCGCGGCTCGTGGCGTTCAAGGCCGACCAGACGTGGTTTACCGACATATTTAACAGGCCCCTCGCAAAGAACGCTCTGCCGCGCGAGCTCCTGCGTAATCAGAGGGGCGAGGTTTGGCGCGATGCCGGCAACCATGCCTGGTTGAATCCGTTTGATCGGATGGTTTGGAAGATCGCAGTCGATATGGCGATCTATGCCATTGACCTCGGATTTATGGAAATCCAGTTCGACTACGTCCGCTTCCCCACCGATGGCCGCGTAAGCGAAATAGAATTTGGCGAGCCCGTCAGCAGTAGGGTGAGGGCTGAAACCATCACGGCTTTCATGGACTATGCCCAGCGCCGCATCAAGACCGAGCGGCCGTGGGCCATGATCGCCGCGGATATTTTCGGCGAGGCTGCGATGGTAACGTCCAGCGCCGACCCGACCGGCAACGGGCAGAACCTCCGAGAGATTCTTCGCTTCGTGGATAGAATCGCTCCGATGGTTTACCCATCGCACTGGGCACCGGGCCGCTTCGGCTGTCCCATCCCGGCTGAATGTCCCGCCAAGGTGACGCGCTCGGCGCTGGCCGGGCTGGTTGCATACGTTCGGCAGACCTATCCCGGCGTTCAGATTTGCCCGTGGCTGCAGGATTTCCCGGCGCGCAACTGGCGCACCATCAAGGTTGTGCCGTATGGTCCGCGTGAGGTGCGCTTGCAGATCGATGCCGCCGAGGACCTAGGGCTAAGGTGCTGGATGCTCTGGAACCCTAAGCGCGTGAACGGCGGGAATCCTGTTCTGCACTACAGCGTCGAGGCCCTCCGTCTGCGGTTGCCAGCCATCGCCTCCGACTGAAAGTTGCGCCGGAAGCGCCGGCGCAAATCACCCCGACACGCGCGTGTCGGGGTGATTTTCTGTTATGGAGCGAGTGAGGGGAATCGAACCCCTGGCATCAGCTTGGAAAGCTGAGGTATTGCCACTATACGACACTCGCAATTACACAAACATTCTGCAAAACTTTCCCAAAGAAGGCAACCGCAATTCACCCGACATCAAATTCAATTCATATATCCCCAATACACATATTACACACTATAGTGTTTAATATGTGTATTTGATAAAAGTCGGAAAATTCCGGTCGGGGGGCCGATCCGTCAGCTGACGGAGAACCTAGTCTGTATGCTTCTTCGCCCCGTTAGAAATCGAGTTAATCGGGCTGCTGGGAATCGAACCCAGTCTGCATGCTCCCAAAGCATGTGTACTGCCGGTATACTACAGCCCGCCACACTAATTTAAAAATCAAATATCAAAAATAAAAATCATGGAAGTCGCGTCTGACGCGACCACATTCATTTTGATCTTTTCATTTTGAATTTTGATTTCGCGGCTAGACGCCGCGCTGGTCCCAAACGGCGTTTTCGATATGGTCAATATGCTTGACTTTGAGCTCGCTGTCGAGGGTTACGGAAATCACATCTATCTGCCATTCAACATCAGGATCAATTCTCTCTCTCACAAGATAGAGCTCGCACAACCCCTGCAGACGCCTGCGCTTTCGCCTGTCCACCCGCTCCTCGGGACTGAATGCCTCCCTATGTGTCTCTATGCTGGTTTTTACCTCAACAAAATAGAGCTTTCCGCGCCTTTTCGCAACAATATCCAACTCCCCCATCGGCATCTCGTAGTTTTGGGCGACAACCGAGTAGCCCTTTGACTTAAGATGTTCCACGGCGGCCCTCTCCCCCGCCAGACCGATTTCCAAGTTTTTCAGAGCCATTTTTGAATCATATCCTGTTGTTCATGGTCGAACAACTGTTAATTCGCCCAATGTTGATATTTCTGTGAAACTGTTTATAATGTTAATTGGTGTAACAATATCAATGTTTGTGATGAAACATTATGAGTAATAAGTCAGAATTTTACAGAGCGGTCAGAGATGAAACTTATCGTACCAGAGAAGAGATACGAGATAGAATAACCGATGAATACATCCTCGGGTTATTCGAGGGAGAAGGCTGTTTTGGGAACATGCGTGACGGCAGAGGAAACCAGGTGCCAGCGTTCATGCTAAAGATGCATGTACGAGATAAGGAGCTTATTGAGGGCATAAGGGATTATTTAGGAGTGCCCGACAGAGTCTACGAATATAAGCACGGCGGTAGGCATTATGCCCTACTTCAGATCAGAGACATTGGGACACTGAAAAATAAGATCGTACCAATCTTTCATACCAAGCTTCTTGGTCATAAAGGTACACAGTTGGAGGCGTGGTTAAAAAAATATCCGTACCTTAGGGGTCTACATCAAAAGTGAGTAAATAAGCCAAAAAATCGTGTTTCATGACAAACATCTAAAGGACATTCCGTTTAGACTGAATGTCCTTTAGATATGTCCTATATAAATAGAGCTGGGAAGTGGGTAACGAAGGGATCGAACCTTCGGCCTCTGTCGTGTGAAGACAGCGCTCTGCTTCACCCTCCCACCTTTTTAGTGGACGCCTCTGGGACCCAACCAGCAATCTTCGTAACTTACCCCGTTAGGTTTATTGGTGGGCGCAGTAGGTATCGAACCTACGACCTTTGCAATGCTTGCCCCGTTAGATCTAAATATGGGCAGTACAGGATTTGAACCTGTGACCCCTGCAATGCTTGCCCCGTTGCAATTTAGGCCTATGGACACTGCTGGGATCGAACCAGCGGCCTTCGCAATGTGAATGCGACGTTCTGCCACTGAACTAAGTGTCCTTAAAATTGCAACGGGGTGAAAATGCAGTGCTCTACCACTGAGCTAACTGCCCATGAGATCTAATAGGGTGAAAATGCAACGCTCTACCACTGAGCTATGCGCCCTTGACTAAAGGTGGGAGGGTAAGCTGAGTTAGTCACCCTTATAAATCATACTTAGGCTATTGTAGCCAATATGAATTACCGAGACAAATTAAGCTTATCCTAAATATTGACTTTTAGATAAATATTGATATAATAGTGTTCATTGGATGGTTC
>Ga0209211_10004371_pt1 | contig 22065 bp, 19 predicted proteins | sample RifGroA2_FD_183992 | JGI IMG/M metagenome (GOLD analysis project Ga0209211, IMG submission 183992) | Groundwater microbial communities from Rifle, Colorado, USA - Groundwater A2 (SPAdes) (version 2) | ecosystem: Environmental > Aquatic > Deep subsurface > Groundwater | place: Rifle, Colorado...
CCAAAGAGCGTCAGGCATGAGAAAATCTCTGCGGACTTTTGTTGTTTTTTTCATTCTTCCAGTATAACAGGAATTGGGTTATTGGGATAGGCTCTAAGTTACTTCTTCATGTTCATCAGCGCTTTATTCCGCGGGCCTTGGTTTCCGATGGACAGAAAGGGCTTCGTAAGGCCGTGAAAACGATATTTCCTAGCATTCCTCATCAGAGATGTCTTGCCCATATTATCCGGTTGTCTTTAGCATGGCTCACTAGGAATCCGCAGACTGATGCCGGAAAAGATTTGAGAATTTTGGTAAGAGAACTGGCGCAAGTGAAAACAGAGTCGGCTACGAAAATCTGGCGAAGCTCTTTCGTTGAATGGGACACACACTATGAAGAGTTTCTTAAAGAAAGAAGCGTTAATCCTGCAACCGGAAGGAAATGGTACACTCATCGGAAGTTGAGAGCTGTGCGGTCATTGATCGTAAACGCATTGCCAAATTTATTTTGGTTTACTGTTGATTCCCATATTCCTAATACGACCAATGCGGTTGAAGGAGGCATCAATGCTCCACTTGCGGAGCTATTGCACAGGCATCGCGGCATTACAGAAGAACAGAAAAAAGCGCTTGTGAGACGCTTTTTGTATGCTCGCAGAAAGAAGAAATTACCAACACAAAATGCTACTTAACTCGGTTTTTGAAAGAATTAAAAATATTTTTTGCAGACTTATCCAAAAATTTAGAAGTGGAGCTTTTTAAATGATGTCACTGGATGCCTCGAACAATTATACGAGAGGAGGGTATCGACCTAAACCGAGTTTAGGGCTTTTGATCACGAGAGTGCCGATAGGTCTCAATAAATTACTTGTTTACATATTCGGCGGCCTTATCTAAGCTGGAAAACGCACGTGAACATTGTACGTCAGGTATGTCCCACTTACCCGTGAAGCCGTAATTGACACAAAGTGCGCCTCCGGCGCATTTGGCAAGATTTGGGCATGAAGCGCAGGCCTGAAAACCGGCAAATGTTTTTTCGCTACGGAAAGCTTCCATTTGCGGTGAATAATAAATTTCTTTCAGAGTATTTTCAAAAAGTTTTCCAACCGGGATCGGGAGTCGCCTGCACGGAAACACTACGCCGTCCGGCATGACGACCAATATTCTTCCGTCCCTTACCCCGCAAGTACCTTGTGTCATAAGAGCCTCTCCCGTGTCTTCGTGGAAATCCACTTTATCGTAAAAGAACCCTGATTCGCATCCGCCCTTGACTCTTATTTCCATGCCTCTGTCAATGAACCACCGGTTCATATTTGCTATTTCTCTATAAAATTTTTCAAGCTCCCGCGGCTCCAAAAGGTATTCCTGCATTTCCTTGCCGTGTCCCCATGGGACTATACGCCGGGCCGCCAGCAAACTTACGCCGAAAACTGACAGTTCTTTTGCCAGAGCGAATACGTCATTTTTATTTTTTTTAGAAAGCGTAAGGGAAACTGTCACACGGATTCCCGCGGACCGCAGAAGTTCAATTGCTTTGATTGTCTTTCTAAATGCGCCGACTCCGCGGATATCGTCATTTTGTTTTTCCAGTCCTTCCATACTGACCTGCAGTCTGTTGATACCCATGGCTTTGACGGCGACAACGTTTTCTTTTGTGAGCAGTGCGCCGTTGGAGAGTAGAGAAACCGACCAAAGATTATTATATTTTGTAAGTCCTTCTAATAATTTAAGAATATCAGTCCGCGCAAAAGGTTCTCCGCCGGTAATATTGACTTGGACGTGGCGCGGACGCGGCTTGAATGTGTCCAGAAGCTCAATAAGCTGGTCTCTTACGCGGAATATCTCGGGCAGTTTCATTTCCGGCGTTGTGTAGCTTTCCTGGTAACAGTGTTTGCATCGCCAAGGACATCGTTCGGTAACATGCCATTGCAAAATGAAATTATGAGGAGCATGAATAGACATTACCTTTAATGTATATTATCTTTAAATCAAGTCAATGAAAATCCTATTCATAAGTAAATATCCGCCGATAGAAGGCGGTGTATCGGCCAGAAATTATTGGCTCGCGAAAGCTTTGGGCGAGCGGGGGGTTGAGGTATCCATCATTACTAATGCGCTTCAGGTGGAAACAGAATACAGGGAAGAAATGTATTCTGAGGGCGAGCAAATATTTGAAGAGCTTCAGCCTAAGAATGTTTTTTTTAATTCGTTAAATCAAAAACCGCCGGCGCATATTCCATATTCGGAGGCGTATCTGTCGCGCTTGATTAATCTCGGCCTCAAAGTAATTGGGCAAAAGGGGGCTGATGTCATCTATACGCACTATTTGGAGCCGTACGCGGCCGCGGGCTATATTTTAAAGCAAATGACAGGTCTTCCGCTTGTAGTAAAGCACGCCGGCTCGGATATTTATAGACTTTTAAAAAACCCTGATTACCGCTATTTTCTAGGCAGAGTCATCAGCGGCGCCGACAGATTTTTATCTTTCGGGACGGTGGCTAGCATGGCCGAAAGCATGGGGCTGGAAAAGGAAAAAATCGTAGCCATACCGTCTGCCATTGACACCGCGGCTTTCAGTCCGGACGGCCCAAAATTCAATTTTGCAGGAAAAGGATTTACTATTCCGCCCGGTGTTCCAATAATAACTTATATCGGAAAAGCGCAAAGAGATAAGGGGCTCGAAGAAATACTGGAGGCGTTGTCCGGGATGAGCGCGAATTTCCGGTTGGTTATGGTTTCGAAGGGACCGTTGCTTGAACGGTTCATTGCAAAGGCAACTGAGATCGGAATAAAAGACAAAGTGATCCATTTGGGTTTTGTTCCGCCGTGGGAAATACCAAAAATACTTCGCGCATCCGACCTTTTGCTTCATTTGGAAAACAATTTTAGTATCCCGATACACGGGCCGCAGCAGCCTTATGAAGCTATTGCTTGCCGGACGCCTCTTCTTTTAAGCGGTGAGGGTTTTAAAAAGATGCAGGTGAGATTTCCGGTCAATTCAAAAGATTTTATGGTAGTTCCGGATCCGAAAGAAATATCTTCTTTAAGAGAAACATTTGAACGTTTTTTCGTCTCCCCGGATGTTTTCAAGAAAAGCGCGGCAAATCTTTATGAGGAATTTATATCTAAGAATGACTGGGACAAGAATATCACTTCTTATATAAAACTATTTGAATCGCTTAAAAAATAACTTACTTAACGCAGTTTGTTTATGGTTGATGTCTCTTTGATCTTTTCGTCTTTCGCTGCAGGCCTGTTTACATTTTTGGCTCCCTGCACCCTACCTTTGGTGCCGGGATATCTGGCATTTATTAGCGGTGTTCCGCTAAACAGCTTAAAGGACTCAGTAAATCCAAACGTGGCGCGGCGCAAAATTTTCTTGAACGGCTTATTTTTTGTTATCGGTTTTAGCCTGGTATTCATAATTTTAGGCACGCTTATCGGTTTTGTAGGCGCCGCGGTCCTCGCGCCATACAGGATCTGGTTAAGCCGGTTTGGCGGAGTATTCATCATTTTTTTCGGTTTTTTTATGCTTGATGTTTTTAAAATACCCCAGCTTGCACGCCCCAGACGCATAAAATTGCCCGTTGCCTTTCACGCAGGCAGGCCTGTAACGGCTTTGGCGTTCGGCTCCATATTCGGGCTCGGCTGGACCCCGTGCGCGGGTCCGATTTTGGGCTCTATATTATTGCTTGCGGCGTTTTCCGCTACTGCGCTTGAAGGAGCATTGTTATTGGCAATATATTCCGCCGGCCTTATGTTACCTTTTCTGCTGGCGGCAGTAGTGACGGAAAAAGCGGTTACATATATTGAAAAAATGTATCCAATAATGAATACATTATCCGTTATCGGCGGCTTATTCCTGATATTTTTAGGCACGCTTATAGCCACCGACAGCTTTTATTTGCTATTTGCGTGGGAGTTGCGATTCTTTCAATTTGTTGATTATAAAAACATATTAAATTTTTTTCTGATATAATATAAATATGAAGAGATTAGGCAGAGTATTTAAGCAATATAAAGATTATATTTACCCTGTTGCCGTAGGCGCGCTTATATTGGTCATTATTGTACTGGTGGCGCGGTCATGGAGTACAGCCCCATTGGACGGGAAATCCGATGTGCCGGCGTTCACACAGGAATTCGTATTGGGGAGTCCCTCGGCGCCGGTTACAATCATAGAGTATTCTGATTTTCAATGTTATACGTGCGTGATCTTTGCCGGAGAAGTTTTCCCCTCTTTAAAGCTCGACTACATTGATAAAGGTAAAGTAAAATTCATTTATCGCGATTTTATTTTATACGGCAATGATTCTATCCGCACCGCGAATGCCGCCAGATGCGCAGGAGAGCAAGGCCAATTTTGGGATTATCATGATCTGCTTTTTTCCGGAAGATCTGCCGAGCGCGGAGCGCCGTTTTTTACCACAGAGGAACTCAAAAATTTCGGGAAGAAATTAATATTGAATAATGATCAGTTTAATGCCTGTGTCGATGCATTAAAATACAAGGAAGCTATCAAAGCGTCCGACACGCAAGCCCGGGCGGCAGGGGTAATCGCATTGCCGAGTTTTTTCATAAATAAAATCGGTCCTGTTTCAGGCAGTTTGCGCTACAGGCATTTTAAGCCCATCATTGACGCCGCTTTAAAACAAGCCTATTGACGCTTATGGAGGAAGGCGTGATTATGTAATATATGGGGAACATTACAGATCACAATAAACATAGATACCGCAATGCCGTTTTGGCGGTTTCAGCATTTAAATTATAAGGTTCTATTATAAAATAATATTAAAAATCATGAGTCAAATTATCTGGCATAAAAAAGATCTGATCTGGTTATTGGGCGGTGTTTTACTTGCTACTTTAGTCATTTATTTGACACCCCTCAAAAATTTGAATATGATCGAGCCAAGAATTAAAGATGTTCCGCCCGCCGAATTTTATAAAGATTTCAGCGTAAATCCAGAAAAATATGTATTTATTGACGTGCGTCCGGAAGAATCATATGCCAAGGAACACGCAAAAGGCTCGATCAATATCCCGCTCACTCAGATGTATTTTGAGAGAACCAAATTGCCGAAGAGCGGCAAAACCATAGCCCTTATTTGTACCACAGGTATTTCGTCCGGTGTGGCATACGGATATCTTGAGCACTACGGGTTTTTGAATTTGCGGAGAATTCAAGGCGGTATAGAGGCGTGGCGTGCCGCAGGCCTGCCGGTAGAGAGCTCGCCGTTTCAAAAAAGATCAGTTGAAGCGAAAATTTCGGCTACCGTTCTTGCCTATGATGCTTCTTGCCCGCCGGATGTCCTGTAGCAGCATATCATCAAAGTCATCTTTAAAATTTTGATCGCGCTCAATGATGAGCGACTTGATGTCGCATCGTTTTGTGGTCCATTCAAGCAGCGACCATACACCGTCATTGATGCCTGCGATATTTTCTGAGTGTGTGTCGTAGAACCAATCATTTCTTATTATTCCGCCGGCAAGATGTATCTGAACCACGTGGTCCAAAGGAAAACGCCCGAGAAAATCATAAGGATCGTTCCCGTTATTGTGCGTGTTGATGTATACATTTGTCAGATCCAATAGCGCTCCGCAGCCGGTTCGTTCGCATACCTTCGCAATAAATTCAGGCTCCTCAAAATCAGCCTCGGATACGGTGAACATCGAGTTGATATTTTCCAATACGAGCGGGATACCGAGAAAGTCCTGAATTGTGTCAATTTTTTCTACTATTATCTCCAGCGACTCTTTTGTGAACCAGATAGGGGAGAGATGTCCGATATCCGCTCCGGGAAGCCGTGTCAGCGCGAAGTGGTCACTGTAATAGGGTGCCACGACGAATTCGCAGAGTTTTTTCATATTTTTTAAAAATTCCGGGTCTGTTTTGTCAGCAGACGCAATAGAAAGCTTTACTCCGTGGGGAATTATCGGAAAATTGTCCGCGAAATTACGGAGATAATCCCATACTGGAGCCGGCTTATTAAAAAATCTTTCGGAGATTATTTCCAGCGTGTCAATCTCATTTTTATGGCACATTGTTTGTTCGCCGATCTCGTTCCTAAGGCCTATACCCACGCCGTAGTAAGGAATTTTTTTAAGTTCTCGGTTGCTTGTCATATGATCAAAATAATTTAACCTCTTTTCCCATAAGGCCGTTCCGCGTTAACGCCGACACCAGATTCAGGAAATCAGCCGCGCCTGCACCGGAAGATAAGTATGCTTCAATCAGGCTTTTTAATCCGATTCGGCGGTGAGCCATATGTTCAAGGATCAGGTATGCGCCGTCACTTATCTCAACCGTCGTCTTAGCATCTGCCTTAGTGAAAGCAATTACAGGACTCGAAACATAAAAGGAAGAGCAAAAAACATAATTCGGCTGGGATCTTTCCAAAACAGCAGTTATAAAGTCATGACGTTTATGAAAAAGTTCGCTTGAGAACAATTTTAATTCTTTTTCAGGCAGGTTTAGCAGGGCTTTTTGTTCGCGCCTTGAGAGATTGAGATTGTGCAAAGATTCCTGCCGATTGATTAAAAATTTCTCCTGGAAATTTTTGTTGGTATAAAGTTTAAGCAATACCCCTTGGAATACCGGTAGTGACATGCGTTTTTGTTATTCACAATAAGTTTGACGAGAGTACATAAGTGCATATATAATTAATACATCTTACTACATACAAGCATGAAGTCAAAATTTGAGAAATTTAAGCTCGGAGTGCTATTTAAAAGAGTCTTGGCATTATCTTTGCTCCTTGTCGGCGGAGTTTTTGGTATTGGCCAAAAGATTTTATTGACCGCGCATAGGGTAACTTATTTCGAACGCAGTGCTGTTCTCGAAGATAACCGGCGTACTGATAAAGCGCTCTCATTGCTAACCAATTCTTTTGGTTTAAAATCCGTCAGCGCTGATATATCCGGCGGCGGCGGTTGCAGCGGCTGCAGCAGCGACGGCGGCGGCTGCGGTTGCTGCGGATGCGACGGCGGTGGCGGCGGTTGTTGCGGGTGCGGAGGAGGATAATTTTCTGTTTAAAAAAAGTTTGGTATGAATAAAAAGATTTTTTATATTTTCGTTTCCATTTTAATATTAACTGCTGTAGCGGGGTATATTTATTATCAAAGCAGAATTTCCTCATTACAGTCGGTGAATTACAAAAAAGAGGCAATTGACAATACCAGAAGGGAAACGAGTGCTAAGTTAAGAGGGGCAACGCCCGAGGAAATAGACGACAAGAAGTTCGCTCCATTAAGAGAAATTATTTCAGATGCTTCTAATCCGGACATGGAGAGGGCCATTACGGCGCAATATATGGCGGATATATTTATGTTAAAAACCGACCGCCGATATGCTTTTTTAAGGGATCATCTTTTCGTCGGGGAGCCGTTTGCCTCATTTAATGATACTTCAATCCAGGATGAAGGTCGCCGCGGGATGGTGGGTCTTATGAGACTTTATAGGCTGTCGTTAGAGCTAAATCATGATCTGCCTGTGAGCAACTACCGCTTGGCCGAGTGGGAGGCTAATCGGGCGCTTGAGGGGAAAGATATTGCTAAGCACACGGTGGAAGCTCAAAAGTATCTCTTAGCCGGTGATAAAGCTTTTAAGAATACTTTTGCTGATACGAGCGGTAAAACGCGCCTGCCTACCGTAATACCGGGCATCCGATGGTTAAAGGGGGCGGTACTAACCAGACTATTAGAGATTAAAAAAGATGACGCGCGTGCAAAAGAGGCCCGTCAGCTTTTCGAAGACAGTATTAGTGATTTAGCCAAAATTCAGCCCGAAACGGAGGAATCCGGCGTGCAGTTGCTTTGGGCGAAATTCGAATATGCTATTTTCTTGCATAAACAGTTCAGCAATGCGGAAGCGGAAAAAATCAAAGCTTTATTGAAAGATATTGCCGGTTATCCTGACCTTGCCGATCCCATGACACAGCCCGGTTTTTTTCGTTATATTGCCCGATTGGGTAAAATCAGACCGACCTTTTTTGATATAAACGGAGACAAAAAGGCCATCATTTCGCTTGCGAAATATAGTCAGGAATTCTCGGGCATGCTGAAATCGCTGGGTTGGGAGCTGTAAATCTTTTTATCCTTTCATTTAAAAAACCCGCCGTTCTTACGAACGCGGGTTTTTTGCATTTTAACCGGCTAGCCGGTTTTTTCCATGCGGAGATTGGCATGGCCAAAGAACTGTCCCGAACGCGTCTCACCGTCTCCGTCAAGTATATTTCCCTTTAAGGTAAGTTCGAAATTCCACCTAAAACTATCCGGTCCGGTAAACTCAAGAAAAACTTTTCCGTCACGTACTTCGCCTGTCACGCCGGCATAATGGCGCCTTGGCTTGCCTTGGATTTTTGGCGACCTATACATATCACCGCTAAGGGGAGAGATCGACGTGAACTCGATCTCCATTTTATATGTTTCCCCGCGGGTAAAACTATACCATTCTCCTTTCCAATTCCCTAAAAGGTTTTCCTGGCCGAATGCCTGCTGATCTTTTGCCAGGACAAATAGCGGGAGTAGCATTATAACGGCTAACCACAAGAGTTTATACTTTTTCATAAGAATCTCCTTCTAGCTTGATGCTATCACAAAGGTACATATTTGTCAAGTAATTTCGTTTTTATATGCCGTATTTATGCCAATGCCTTTCGGCGATTTCCAGATGTTCCTTGGGTGGCAAGGATGGTTCCGGGTGTGAAAATTTCCACGTTGCATCTATCGCCATGCGGCCGCCTGTTGCCCTTCTGGGGTCAAGCTGGTCGGCTTCCGCTTCTGTTAGAGACGGATCATATACGATAGCCCGTTCGTCTCTTTCGATGTAGATATCTTTATCCGGCCGGGCGCGAAAACTCATTGCTCGTTCAACTTCGAAGTCGTTATGGACGTTTATATCGTCGTCAACAACGATGACAATTTTTGCCACGCCCACCTTCATTGCCCAAAGCCCATGAATTAACTGTTTGACCTGTCCGGGATATTGCTTTTTCAGCCCAACTATCATGATCGCATCGCTCCCGCCGGATTCTTTTAGGTACACATCGGTAATCGGCAGGCATAGAACATTTTTTAGAAATTTTCTAATAATCCGTTCATTTCCTATCTTTCTAATGCAACTTGATTCGCTTGGAGGCATCTGACTGATGAGCGTGTGAAAGATCGGATTATTGCGGAATGTTATGCATTTAATGTTGAAGATCCTTCTCATGCCTTGCGGACTCATGTAACCGGTGTATTCCCCAAAAGGACCCTCCAATTCTTTGACTCCGAAAGGCACTTCGCCCTCGAGTATTATTTCCGCAGTTGCCGGAACTTCTAACGGTATCGTCTCACACTTAATTAGTTCCACCGGCTGTTTCCTGAGGCCTCCTGCCAAGGCAAATTCATCAATATTGTCAGGCGTGCGTGTGGTCGAAACATAGCAAAGTGCCGGATCAGTACCTAATGCGACCGCGACTGGCGCCGGTTTCCGTCGCTTTTCGTACCATTCTATATGCCTAGCGGCGTCTTGAGCGCTCCCAATGTGTAAGCCTGTTTTGTTTTTTCCTTTGACCATCATGCGGTAGGTCCCGACATTATACACCTTAGTAACAGGATCTTTGGTAATAACTAAAGCCGAAGTAATATACGGTCCGGCGTCTTGTCCTGCGGTCCAAATCGGGATCGGAAACATAGAAAGGTCTATATTGTTTCCGCGCATAATATTTTCCTTGCAAGGAGCCCGTCCGGCCGTTATCGGAGGAATTAAGTTCTTAAGAGCGTGATCCCATTTTTTATCGACTTCTTCAAGCGAATCAGCTTCCATGCCGATTTGATATATCTCGGGTGAAGCGGCCGCGGTTCCTGCGGCCACAGGTATTTGGAAGCCCTTGACGTTTTCGAATAAAAGCGCAGGTCTGTCTTTCGGACTGAACTTGTAGAAAATTTGCCGGCATACTGCCGAGATTTCCCAATCCTTATCCACCTCTTTTTTAACGCTTCTCAGCTTTCCTCTTTTTTTCAAACATTTCAAATATTCTCGCAGGTCGTAATAAGCCATCGTACTCTCCTGTCCATATATCTGTGTAGAAGGTTAGCAATAAATCAAATCAAAATCAACGCCCAATTTGACTTCCCATGCATCAAATGATACATTTTTTTGCAGATATGGAGGGTAATTTGTTATGACTGGATATATTTTTCTTTTCGCTTTTTGGGCGGTTGCGCTCGGTGCGATCCTCAGTGTTTTTCCAAAAAGATCAACTGTGTCATCGTTTCTGGTCTCTGAGAGGAACGTAGGGTTTATTCTTGGTGCCGTTTCCACCGCGGTCGCTTGGGTATGGGCCGGCGCATTATTTCTTTCTTCGCAGAAGGCCTACCAACAGGGAATTCCCGGTTTGGTTTGGTTTGCAGCTCCAAACGCGCTTGCGCTTGTGCTCATTTCATTTCTGGTGGCCCGGATGCATCAGGTTTTTAAAAAAGGCTTTACGCTTCCGGAGTTCATTGGCAAACGTCTTGATCAAAGAGCGCGCGTACTATATATAGTGGCTATCTTTGTCTCGCAAAGCTACGCCGTAATCTTTAATTTAACGGCCGCTCTATTGATGCTGAATTTTGTTACCGGGATTGCGAAGCCGAATTTGATCCTTATTCTTGGAGGAATGATAGTGTCATTGAGCTTGCTTAAAGGGATGCGTTCTTCCTTGGTTGAAGACGTTCTGAAGGCTGTGCTCATTGGAATTGTGATCTTTGTGATTGTTCCAGTTGTGATAATGAAAGCCGGAGGAATATCCGTGCTCGCGGACGGTCTGGGTGGCATCAAAGGAACGTTTACCAACCTTTTTGATCCTATGGTTGCTTGGACTTTCGGCGTTCCAATCAGTATTTCTCTTCTTTCCGGAATCGTCATCGACCAGCAGCAGTGGCAGCGAGCTTTCTCAATGCGTACTAATGTCGCAAGGAAAGCATTTCTTTTCGGCGGGTTCTTATTTTTGCTTGTACCGGTGATGCTTGGTCTTTTGGGATATATTGCGGCAAGTCCGGCGGCGGGAATAACAGTCATACCAAAACAGGAGCAGTTGGCGGGCTTTAACGTTGTTATGCATTTGTTTTCCGGGATGGGGACTCTGGCGTTTACAGCCATGGTTTTGGCGGGGCTCGTGGCGGCCGGCAGTTCGGCTCTCGCGGCGGTGAGTTCAATCGGAGCAATAGATGTTTACCGCATCTGGAATCCTGTCGCGTCAGATCAACAGCTTCTAATTGCTTCCCGAGTAGCAATGATTATGTTGGCTTTATTTGGGATGGCAATTGCGCTAATTCCAAACATTCAGCTGCTCTATCTGATCCTTATGGTTGGGGCATTCAGAGCTGCACTTCTTGTCCCGACGATTCTTGCTCTTTTTTGGCCCAGGCTTTCAGCGGTTCCTACATTCTGGGGGATTTTGCTTGGTATGCTTGCAGGAGTTCCGCTTTTCGTTTATGGATCAATTGTTAATGTTCCGACTATTTCGTCCTTTGGTAGCTTAATACCTATCCTGATTACCGTAGTTTTTTGTGTCGGCGGAAGCCTGATTAAATCCAAGAAATTTGATTATGACCTGCTTGCTTCCAGGTCTGAAAAAATCGAAGCTTAGCGTATCACAAACCCCCGAGCCAGTTTAGGCAGGGGGTATTTTTTTAGAGGAAGCTGTTGTCGGATTCAAAATAGCTTTCAAGCCGCATCCCGCGAAAAAGACGCATTTCCTCGTCCATAAAATTGAACGGCTTTGTCCGCTGTTGCCAGATGGAGAAAGAGTTTTGCTTGGATTTGGTGCGATTGTATTCTTTATCACCGGTGAAGTCGCAGATAATGTCTTTGGCGGGCCATTTGAAAGTATTCCATGCGTCTTTTATTCTTTTGTCGGGGTTGTTCAAGCTCCAGAGCTGAAATTCTTCCGTTCCGAAAAAAGGGTTGAGATTGGTATGAAAATATTCCGTAGTTACGCCGAGGGCATTTTGGTCGGGGGTAAATTGCAGCACGCGCATAAAAACTCCCTGCCACTCAAGATTGAAAATCAGCCACCAGAAATATTCGAAATAAGTCCGTATTGGTATTGGGGAAGCTTTCATCAGCCGGTCGAAGATATCCAAGTAGAAGTTGGTCATTTCTTCATTATCAATTTTCAAGTTATAGAATTGGAATAAAATATCCCGGCTATAAGGCCGGTGGATGATCGAATTATCGAACATTTTCATCAGCGCTTGCGAGGAAATATTCGAGCCGAACACCTGGTCGCCCAGCTCCCCGTTTGTTATAAGGTCCCGCCCCCCGACTTTGCCCTGAAAAAATATTGACGATTCCGTCCGCAATTTTCCCCGGATATATCTCTGGAAGAATTGCGGGTCTTCTATAATGGAAGCCTCGGAAAGCAGAACGACAATATTCTTTTTTTGCGAGTCTGTAGCGTTCTTGAGCAAAGACACCAGGACAAGTGTACTGTCTATGCCGCCGGACCAGAATACATATATCAATACGCCGAGCCTTTCTGCGCGCTGAAGGAGCTCGAGCGCCCGCTCGTTGCAGATATCTTCCAGAGTTTTCGGACTTTTTTTAAATGGCGGAAGAGGAAACAGCGATTTTACGCGAATAGGGATTTTGATTGTGTCCGTGCGGTCAATAAGCATCATTCGCATGTTGTAAATCTTGAAAAAAATAGAAAATCTGGCCATGCCTGGCAGTTTCAGGTTTTCTTCATTAACTACGGCACGTGGGCTGTAATATACAAGCATATTTTTGCATGCTACGGATTATAATAAATATCCGCCACAAAATCTTTCGATATTTTTCGCAGCTCTTCTCCGGTTGTGGCTTTTTTTATTAAATTAGAGTAATGCAGACGGAGAAGTTCGGTGCTCGCAAGGTATTGGGAACTTATTTCCGCTTTTAAAAGAATATCATCAGCCGCCTGTCTGGGGGATATTTCTTCCAATTCAGCGTATTGGGTCACATAAGGGCATTCGGCCAGAATATTGTCGTTGTATCCGGAGTTCTTGAATGCCAGTGCCTGTGTACGCTTTTCCGCATAAATTTGGTCCTGAAAGTGGAGAGTGGTCATGACCTTCAGTCTGGTTGAATTTATGTTTTTTAGGATATTCTCGATAGCTTTTAGCTTGCTCTCCGCAAGGCTTGCCCTTGCTCTGAGCTCGTCAGTAATATTTTCCGGCTTGGTTTTAATGAATTTTCGTTCGGGGCCGTGCCAAGTCCAATTAATATATTCTTGCGAATCGGCGTTCGCCAGGAAGAATGTGCCCAAGAGCGAATCGACATAATTAGGAAAATTCACACCAAACCTTGCTTGCGTGTTAAACATACATTCAGATAAGAATAACGCCGAATAAGTATGCTCGCTTACGGCAAGGACGGCATTGGTGTCAGTATCAATAAGTATGCTGTAATGTTTTTCGAGACGTGAATTTTTGAGCTTGAACATATAAATATCAGAATATTATAGCATGATATATTATTGATTTCAAACGAACGCGCCGAATTGCTACAGTACGGCTTAATTGATTTTATCAGGATATTTTGACATCATTAAGCGGTGAATAAGAGGCATGTTTATATAGTCATTTTCACCGTTTTATTTTTTATTTTTTTGAGTTACCGGGAATCATTGGCGCAATATGCGTGGATAAAATACGGGAACGCCGGCGCTGCGATTTTTTTGACCAGCAATGCTCAACTGGTCATGCAGATCGGTGACCATTTTTTTAATCGAGGCGGTTATGATTTAGATCGTGCGGAAAAAGCTTTTAGAAAAGCTGTCCGCCTGGAACCGGATATCCCGATGGGCCACTACCAGTTGGCTAGGATTTATTTTGTAAAAGGGGAGACGGAGCGCGCGCTTGAAGAAATAAATTTAGAGATTACATTAAATCAGTGGAATTTGCGCTCTTTTTATATACGAGGACTTATTTACGGATATGGCAAGCGGTTTGAAGCGGCCGAAAATGATTTCAGAAGATTTATTGAGTGGACTCCCAAAGAATGGGCAGGATACAATGACCTTGCTTGGGTATTGGCTGAACGCGGAAAGTATGCGGACGCGGCCTCGACGATAAAAAAGGCCTTTGAGGAAATTCCTGAGGTAATGAAAAATAATCCCTGGCTTTGGAATTCTTTGGGTGTGGCATACCTTAACCTGGAAGATTATATCAAAGCCGAGGAAGCGTTCTTAAAAGCCGAAGAAATTGCGGTTTCAATGCCGCTTGCGGAATGGCTGAAGGCATATCCGGGAAATGATTCGGACAACGCGTCAAAAGGGCTTGAGAACTTCAAGTTTGCGATACAGGCGAATTTGAAAAAATCTCGTATTGTGGAAAAGTCACTGTAGCTTAAAGTGCTCACAAAGCATAAAATTAATATAAAGATGATAAGGATAAAAAAAGGATTTGTAGCAAGTGCCGCGATAGTTGTGGCGGGGTTTGTCGTCCGGAGAAGCTAAAACGGACAAATCTCCTCAATGGGTAGAACAGACCGGCGAAGGCCTTATGGCTCCGGCGTGTGCGTCTTCTTTGCCTGAGACAATAACTTGCGTCGGCGGAGTACCTCAAGTTATTTTGAAGGCGCCAAATGATAGCACTAAAACATGTAATTTTGATGTGCATATCTCTAAAATAGTCGGAGGAGTAGCGATACAAGTTAAACCAATGGACAATATTCCTGACGTTCTTGGGGTTCCTTCAGGAGGAATGATAAGCTATACGTTTAATGCGGAGAAAAATACATATTATACTTGGGATTTTTTTGATCAGGGCAATCCCGGCGCCGGAAAGCACTGTGTTGGCACCGGTCCTTATGACAAACGCATGTCAGCCGGTGTTTTTTCGACTCCGAGTTGCGTGGTGCCGATCACCGGCGTTAGCTGTTCTGTTTCTCCTAATTCCATTGTCCAGGGCGGACAAGCCACATGGACCGCGACCGCGTCCGGTGGCACTGCTCCGCTAACATACTCATGGACCAGCAATAATCCCGAAGGTCCTTCAGGTACAGGAAATCCGAAAATCATCACATACAATCAAGCAGGCTCAAAAACAGGTTCCGTAACCGTTTCTGATTCCGCAGGACAGAGTGTCGGTCCGATTGACTGCTTAAGCGATGTTACGGTAACTCCCCCGGGCGGGAAGGCGGTCGATTTGACGGTTGACCCTCCTCTGTCTCGCGTACAAAATTCAGGCGATTTTACGGTGAACTGGAATTTTATAAGCGGTTTTTCCTTATTTGATTCACTTAATGATTGGATTGGCATGTATACCTTAGGCGCTGCGGATGACGCATATATTGAGTCACAGCAGACTTTCGGCGGTTCAAGCGGTGACAGACCTTTTTCTTCAAATCACACGCCTGGAACTTATGAGTTTAGATATTTCGACACTCCTTCTGGTTATGTCGGGAATAGACTCGGCACAAGTTTGCCGGTTACAATTATGGCGCTTACCCAATGCAATGACGGCATAGATAACGACGGAGACCTAGCTTATCCGGGCGGAGGAATTGATGCCGCAGACCCCTCCTGCGCCCAATCAGGCGGCACCACCGAATACTCGGCCTGCAACGATAAAAATCCTGATGGAACTTTGCGCGATAACGACGGGGACGGTGTTGCAAATATTTTTGACCCTGGCTGCCACTCGGACGGCAATCCGAATAACCCCGCAACCTACGATCCAAACGATAACGACGAAAGCAATACGGTTTTTAAAGAAGTATTCGCGCCTTTCGAGCAATTGCTCGGCATGTTATTTAGAATTTTTTAGGACGTGTGGACAGCGCCTTTTGTAATATGGCGGCGTAAGGTGTAAAATTGAATAGATATGATTGATGTTCAAAATCAGAAATTTCCTGTTTATTATGCCGTAATAGCGGTCATGGCGGTTCTTTTGGCACTGTGGTATTTTTATGTTCGGCTCAATAAGTCTCCGCAACCGCTGACACCGGCACAACAATTGGAAGCAATGGAGAATGAGGTGAGAGGGTATCTATCAGACGAAACCAAATGGCCGTCTGACGCACAAATAAATTCTGCGGAGGAAGAAGCGAGAAAATATTTAAATTCATCCCAATAAATTATTTATTAAAAGTTTATTAATTATAAAAAATAATATGTCGAAAACAGTAAGAGAAGTTTTAAAAGTGGCCGCCCTTGGAGGGCTTTTAGTGGTTTTTCAGGCTTTTGCTTTTAGCGAACCGTCTCAGGCGCCGCCAGGCGGAAATGTTGCCGCACCAGTTAATGTCGGTAATGTTTTGCAGGAAAAAGCCGGAGCTTTTGTGGCGACGGTATTATCGTCGCGCGGCAGCGCGTGGTTCGCAACGGATAGCGGGAACGTCGGAATTGGCACGATCAATCCTACCGAAAAATTGGATGTAGGCAGCGGAAAAGTTTCAGCAAATGATTACTGGATAGCCGCTATCAACACGTGGGCAAGCGAGCTTAAATTCGTAAACCAGTTCGTGAATGTGCGTTCCAAAGTTATGAAAAACGACGCCGTTGTTTATTGTCCGGCGGCTTATCCTGTTCTTATTGCGTGCGATACGACGGACGACGAAGCACCATTAACAGGACCTACGTCTTTGGCCGGTTATTGCGAGAGCGACGGCGAGTGCACGTCGAAGAATGCCGCACCGTCGCAGTTTCAACGCCATAACTTAGGCGACCAGATGACGTATCATGAGCGGGTAAAAAATTCCGCCGGAATCGAGGGTTGCTGGGCTTACGACCTCGGGCATGCTCACCAGCCTTTCAGACTTGAGATTTCCTGTGTCAAGAAATAATTTTTAAATTATGCCGTTACCAAAAATATTTTCTTCGGTCTTAGGCTTAGCCTTAGTTTTGTTTTTTTTCGGGTCGTTTACTGTCGTCCTGGCCTCTCCTTCCGACAATCTTTCAGGCTGGGCGTGGATAGACCCCGAAACCGTTTTGCCGGCGGATGCAGAGGAAACAAATTTTGATATCGGCTGGATAAGTTTCAATTGCACGGACAGGGGAAATTGCGCGTCTTCAAACTACGGCGTGCGTGTTGCCTCCGATGGTTCAATATCCGGCTACGCGTGGTCGGAAAATCTCGGTTGGCTTAGTTTCCGGGACGGAGACGGCTCGCATCCGAACCCCGTGCTTAACCGCACTACCGGAGAAGTTTCCGGCTGGGCAAAATTTTTATCCGCGGATAACAAAGGATGGGACGGCTGGGTTCATCTTAATGGCTCCGGCTATGGGGTCTCCGTTGCCGGCTGCGATTGGAGCGGCTATGTATGGGGCTCCGACGTCGTCGGATGGATAAAATTTGGAGGATCGAATTACGGTGTTGTCGGTACGGGGGACGCCTGTGTTATCGGTCCGACTCCTACGCCTTCTGTAACCATCACACCAACCCCAAGCGTTACTGCTACGCCGACTCCGACTCCGACACCCGCTGTTTGCGGGGATGGAGTAATTAACGGAACCGAAGTTTGCGACGCGGGCTCGGGAGGCAACGGGTTGTGTCCAAAGGTTTGTAATTCAACATGCAGCGAGTTTAATATTTGCGGACCGTGCAATGACGGCATAGATAACGATGGAGACGGGGTTGTTTTTATTGATATGGATGACCCGGCGTGCGTTCGATCCGGCGGCACTACCGAGTACTCGGCTTGTAATGATAAAAATCCTGATGGAACTTTGCGCGATAACGACGGGGACGGTGTTGCGAATATTTTTGACCCTGGCTGTCATTCGGACGGCAATCCGAATAATCCTGCAACCTACGATCCAAATGACAACAACGAAAGCAATATGATTATCATAGAAGTATTTGGCCCAATCCGGAGATTAATTGCAATGCTTTTTTCACTTCTATAAAAAATAAATGCGTCCCGTTAGAAATAGCAGACGCATAAAACATCATGACAAACATTAAAAAGTTCGAAATTATCAGCAATATCTTTAAGCGCACGGCACGTTTTACGTCTGCGTCTTATTTCTAAACGGGATGCGTCCATTTTCTAAAGATACTTTCATAAATATAAAGAAAAAAATAGCTCTGCCAAAAAGCAAGGGGCTTCCGGAAGGTGAAATAAATCCTATTTTAGACCCTAAAAACCGCCCCGCTTTTATACTCGCTTTTTTGTCGGCCGCGCTTATAGTCTGGTCAATTTGGAACAGCCAAGTTGAGCGTAAAATAGACATAATAATTCCAAAAGTAACAAATACTCCGCCAGAACAATTCGGAAAAGTTACTCCCCAGAATATTCCGCTGAACGGAGCGGCAGATATCACTCAATCATACAACGCCGAGTATCCAGATTCGGCCGCCAAACAAAGCACAATCGTTTTTACATCTCTTAAGACTCCTGACGAGAATTTCTATTTTTATTTGAAGTGGGCAAAAGAAAACGATTGGCAAATAGTAAATTCTTCGCGCGATTCCGCGGTTTATTCTTTGTCCTTAAAAAAACCATCAGAGCGTATGGTTATCACCATCAATAAAAGCACAATCACAATTAGCTACGTGAATTTAAACAAATGAACCCCGTAGGAAAATCAACAATAAATGTATTATCAGGTAAGAATTCCAGCATGTTTAATGATCAATTTTGCTCAGACAATTATTGGGTTAATTTTCTAACGGGGTGAAAAAAACAATTTACATAATCGGCTTAATAATATTTTTCAGTGCCATGCTGCCTGCAACCCCAGCAAGCGCTGATATTACCACAGACCTCATTTCCAGATGGGAATTCGAATACGACACTACCGATACCGTTGGTTCTAATGAAGGAACGTTTAATGGAGGCACACCAAGTTATCCTGCAAGCCCGCTCGGCCAGGCTCTCTCCTTTGACGGGGTAGACGATTATGTGGATGTAGGAGATCCCGCCAGTGGCGTATTGGATTTTGGGATCGGAAACTTTAGCGTGAGTTTCTGGGCTAAAACTTCGCAGGTAGCGAACAGCAGCCAGTGGCCGGAAGTACTATCAAAAAGCGATTTTGGCAGCCCGAATAGGTATGGTTTTGAATTTTTTTGGGGCAATCCTACTTGGGGTGCCGGTAAAGCGGTGTTTAAAATCCAATCAGGCGGCACGCAAGCCGGCGCCATCAATGATTTTTATGCTACTAATGACAACTCTTGGCATCACTATGTCGGCTTAAGAGGGCCTAATGGCTTATTCTTTTATGTTGACGGAGTTTTAGTGGGCGTTGATTCTACTCCCTTAGGTTCGATAAGCAACAGTTCTCCTTTCAGGATAGGTGCTGCCGGAAATGATGGCTGGTCTGAATTCGGCGGTCTCGTTGATGATGTTCGCATTTATAACCGCGCTTTATCGGCAACTGAAATTCAGACTATTTACAATGAAGCGGGAATAACGCCAACACCAACTCCTACACCCACACCCACCTCAACCGGCCCCGTAGCTTGGTACAAATTTGACGGTAATGCCTCCGACTCTTCCGGCCTCGGCAACAACGGCACATTGGTTAACGGCCCCACCTTCACAACAGGCAAGGTAGGCCAAGCCCTCTCTTTTGACGGACAAAACGACCGCGTAAGCATCGGGAGCCCGGCTACCCTCGACAACCTAAACGCCAAGACAATAAGTTTCTGGATGAATTTCACCAATACTCCTCAAGGAGCAGCTATGCTAATAGACAAGCAAGATTCAGGAACTTCAGGATGGACACTTTGGGCTCAAGCTATCATCAGCGGTACGGACTATAGATTTGAGTATGAACATAATTTTTCTACAACCAAAGGCCTCTGGCGTTCAGGAGCAAGTACTGTGCCAATTGGCGGCTGGCATCACATAACTCTGACATACGACCGCACGAGCACTTCTAATGTCCCGAGTCTTTATGTTGACGGCTCCAAGATAGCTTTCGGCGCACTTACAAATCCTGTCGGCACTGCTACAGATGATTCAGCGGTTAACCTCAACATCGCAAATCGTTCCGCTTCTGACCGCTCATTACAAGGTTCATTAGACGAAGTCCGTATTTACAATCGAGTTCTTTCGGCGCAGGAAGTTTCTGATCTTTACAATGCTGAAAATGGAACAGTAGCCCCACCTCCTCCACCGCCCCCTACACCTAGTCCTAAGATCGGAGTATCCGGCGATAAGTTTACGATTGACGGCCAGCAGAAATTTCTGCTTGGTGCAAGTTACTTCCATGCTCTCGGGTGGAAGGTCTCTGACCTAGACGCTCTTCGGGCACGCAAGTTCAACCTGATACGGACCATCATGGGTTGGGACTACATTCCTGCCAACACCTTTGATATCTATGGAAATCTCGATCCGGCCAAGGGCACAACCGTACTCAATCTTGTCCGTGCCGCCGCCGCCCGCGGATTTATCGTAGACGTTACTATCTTATTGGGATGGAATACCGAAGGCACCATCGGAAGCGTACCTAACTTAACTGCAGCCAAGAACGCTATCCGTAACGCAGTAACTCTTTTGAAGAATGAGCCCAATGTGATTTTTGATCTTGTTAACGAGCATAATCTTGAAAGTGGCTCGAAAGATCACACGATAATCCAGCAGCTTGTCAACGAAGCGCGCGCAGTCGCCCCCAACGCCATAGTCTTTGCCTCAAATTTTCAAGAACTTATCACATATGACGCAGTCACGAGCACAAATCAGACAATGATTAACGAAGAGGTGAACACACTGAATTTCAATGTTTTGGCACCGCACTTTTTTCGGACAACGGATTGGTACGATAAAACTGACGTGCGGATAGGCGCAATCAAAAGCTATCTAAATCAGATCGGCAAAGTTATCCCGATTTATCTTCAGGAAGATGCAAGGAGAGACACAAGCCAGTTAATGCCGACCAAAGATCAATTCCTCCAGGCCGCGCGTGAAGCCAGAGACGCTGGAAGTGCCGGTTGGATATTTCATACTGAGGCCGGATTTGATCTTTCCGGAACAAAAACTTTCTTCGGAAATCTTGACCCAGACGGAAGCGGCGTGGAATTGGCAACGGTGAGCGCTCTGGGCGATACGATTTATGGTACTATTTCCACCCCCACGCCAACCCCTACCCCGACTCCTACTCCAACCCCGACAATTACTTCCGCTCAAATCGCCAACTCCCATCTTTCCATCTATTCCGTAGACAGCGAGCAATCTACTTGCTGTTTGGCTGCAAACGCTATCGACGGCAACACTTCAACTATCTGGCACACAGTTTACGTTCCAACAAATGTTCCATACCCTCACCAAATAACAATCAAACTGGACGCAGTATACAATTTGACAGGCCTCAATTATCTCCCTCGACAGAGCGGAGGTTCCAACGGAACAGTAAAAGACTATCAAATATTCATAAGCACAGACGGAGTCAATTGGGGTTCTGCTGTTGCCGGAGGAGCTTTTGCCTTAAACACGTTTGAGAAATCAGTAAGCTTCACTTCCAAATCAGGAATGTACGTCAAATTCTCCGCATTATCAGAAATCAACGCTAATCCCTGGGCTTCAGCCGCTGAAATTAAATTATTCGGGGCAATTTCAAGCATCCAGCCGACCCCCACTCCAACTCCCACCCCAACTCCTACACCCACTCCCACACCAATAGTCTCAACCAAATTCCTAATCAACGACCGTGTTCAGGTAAACTTTGGACCTCTTAACGTCCGCTCTACTCCTTCAACATCAGGAACTATTTTGGGAACCCAGGTTACAGGACAATTGGGAACTGTAATCGGAGGACCAACCAACTCCGGAGGCTTCAACTGGTGGAACATCAACTATGACTCCGGTGCTGACGGATGGAGCGCGGAAAATTATTTGACGAAAGTCGCTTCCCCAACTCCTACCCCGACTCCTACTCCAACAACCTCATCCGGCCCCGTAGCTTGGTACAAATTTGAAGGTAATGCCTCCGACTCTTCCGGCCTCGGCAACAACGGCACATTGGTTAATGGCCCTACCTTCACAACAGGCCAACTCGGCCAAGCCCTCTCTTTCGATGGCGTGGATGACAATGTAAGCCTCGGAAACCCCTCCGCGCTTCAAATAACCGGCAATCAGACAATCTCCATGTGGCTTAAGCCGAATTCTTTCTCGGCGAGGAGGAACCCTTATGC
>Ga0209211_10004372_pt1 | contig 22058 bp, 30 predicted proteins | sample RifGroA2_FD_183992 | JGI IMG/M metagenome (GOLD analysis project Ga0209211, IMG submission 183992) | Groundwater microbial communities from Rifle, Colorado, USA - Groundwater A2 (SPAdes) (version 2) | ecosystem: Environmental > Aquatic > Deep subsurface > Groundwater | place: Rifle, Colorado...
GGCGAAAGGTCCTCGAAGGGAAGACCGGGATCGCGATGAATTTAGGAAAGCCCTTTTCCCGCGCTATAAGATAGGAGCTCATAGAGAGTTCTGCGGCGTCGAACTCCTGATATCGAAGCATCCGCCAAAAAGTCTCCTCGACGCGGAGCGGCAGATAGGTGAGCTCCACTCCTTCCACCTCCACCCTTCCCTCCTGAAGGGCGCGCGTGCGGTCGTAATCCCAACATGCCAGGGTGAGATGCAATTTTCCCATTCTCTTTCTCCTCATCCATTGAAGTAACCATAACGTTTAATAGATAGAGCCGGCAAGTTTCAAAGAGTATCGGGGCTTTAGCCCTTTCCTTTGACGCCGGCAAGAAATTGAGTAGCGCCTATCACGAACTGCTCTCCCTCGTCCTGGAGCACAACGGCAGGTTCGCCTGAGGCGAGCGTGGTGCGGTGCAAAACGGTGTAGGATTTTTTCCGAAACTCCACTTGCTGCCCGACAGCAAAACGTCTGAGCTGCAAATGGTCCGGCAGCGGATCGATTTTTTCCATCACTGTCTTCATACCACATCGTGAATGAAATCTTAAATCCTAATATCGGGAACCCCCATCCCTTCGCTCCAGATGTCTCCTCGGCTGGAAGCTTCGTTCGGGGGCCTGCCTCTCGCGCCGAAGGCAATAGACCTGTGCTTATGTCGCACCGTTCCGTCTCGGTGCCTTCGGCTTGTTCGGCAGGCCCCCTCACTAAGGGGTGAACCGCCGGAGGTGGATCGAAAGATCGATGCACCAGACGTGCAGGTTCAAGCGTATCTTCAGGTGCAGCGTACCACAACCATATTGCATCGATCTTGAGAGACGCCTTCGGTGGTGAGCGCCGCTTCGGGACAGCCCCCCCTGTGGAGTGCAATTGACAACATCCGATCTCAAGTTTACAGTCGCAAAATCATGAACGTCGCCAAGAAGGTGCGTGTCGCCGTAATGGGCGCGGGCGCTGTGGGCGGTTACTTCGGTGCGAGACTCGCTACGGCCGGAAACGAAGTTGCTTTTATCGCCCGCGGCAAACACCTGGAGGCGATGCAGAAGGACGGGCTGAAGGTAAAAAGTCTCCACGGAGACTTCCATATCCGCTCTCCGTTCACTGCGGAACCGAAGGAGATCGGTCCGGTAGATCTCGTGCTCTTTTGCGTTAAGTCGTACAGCACCGAGGAGGCGGCTGAAAAATTGGCTCCTCTCGTGGGGAAAGAAACGATCATTCTCTCCCTGCAAAACGGCGTCGATAACCCTGATAAGATCGCGAGAATTTGGGGCCAAAGCCGCACCCTGGCCGGCGTGGTTTATATCGGTGCGCAGGTGCTAACTCCGGGTACGATCAGGCACAGCGCGGGCGGAAGAATCGTACTCGGGGAACTGGACGGAGAAATGAGCGGAACGAGCCAGAGAGTTCATCAACTTTTTGCTGCGGCCCAGGTTCCTTGCGCTATCAGCACCGAGATTCGCAAAGTGATGTGGGGAAAATTGGTTTGGAATGCCCCTTTTTGCGCCATCGCCTGCCTCGCTCGTGCGACCGCCCAGGAGATCGTGGAATCGGATGCTTTGAAAAAGTTGGCCATCGATTGCATGGAGGAAGTGAGGCAGGCGGCAGAGTGTCAGGGTATCGGCCTGGGGCCGGAGGTCATAGAAGAAGCGCTAAAACTCTCGCGGGGTCTTGGAGACTTTAAACCTTCCATGCTTCAGGATCTGGAGGCCGGAAAGCCGCTTGAACATGAGGCGTTCAATGGGATAGTAGTGAAGCTTCTCCGCCAGGCGGGAAAGGCGGCACCGGTCAACGGGATATTGTACGCGGCCCTTAAGTTTCTCGACCAGAAAAATCGCGGCGTAAAAACCGGGTAGGGGCTCTTTTCATGTGGAACATTTCTCTTAAGATGTTTTTCCCCTGTTTCGGTTTGGCGCTTTGGCTAGGACTCCTGGCCCCTGCAGCGGTGCAGTCTCAAGAGCGGGAAAAGGATATGGCGGCAAGAGGTCAATATATCTTCGCCGTTGCCGGAGGCTGCGCCTGTCACACAGTCCCCAAAGGGACTCCCCACGCAGGTGGCCGTGCCTTTCCCATCCCTTTTGGTACAGCCTACGCAACGAATATCACTCAGGACAAAGAGACCGGAATTGGAAGTTGGTCGGACAAGGAAATCCGCAATTCTATCGTAAAAGGTATCCGTCCCAATGGCGAGCGGCTTTTACCCATTATGCCTTATGAGGTTTACTCAGGCATGGCGGAGGAGGATCTCAAGGCCTTACTTGTCTATTTAAGGACCCTCAAGCCGGTGCGCAAAGAAAACCTCCAGCCAAAAGTTTATGTTTCCCTTTTTCGTCCCCTGGTCACTCCATTATGGCTTAAACTTTTCGGTCGCTTTTCCAATCCCCCTGCCAGGGCTCCTAAGAACAGTGTGGAAAGAGGGCGCTACCTGGTTGAGCATGTTTCCCTGTGCGACGATTGCCATACCCCGCGAAATCTCCTTATGGTGCCTCGCCGCGCCCTTTATCTCGCCGGGTCTAAAGTAGGGGTTTTGGGGGAAGAGATTCCCAACATCACCCCGGACAAAGAGACCGGCATAGGAGAATGGAGTAGAAATGACATTGCGGAATTTCTCATGACGGGGACCAAGCCAGACTTAGATAATGTCCAGGGTCTTATGGCTGAAGTGATCGAGGCAGGGTACAAGCATATGAAGCGGGAGGATGCCCTAGCCATCGCGGACTATATAAAATCCATCCCGCCGATTGTTAATAAAATCAAATAAATCTAACCTAGCTCCTCACAGGGGAGAGGGAATTCCCTCGCTCTGCAGGCCACCTTCAGTAAGTCCGCCACTGACTTTACACTAATCAAACTATGCGTTCTACCTTTGAGTACAGCCCAGGCGGCACCAAGCGGAAAACACGCACGGGCTTCGAGACGTTCTTCAAGTTGTGCTCACCCGCGTCCTGCAGTACATAGTGGTTCATGATCCGCTCCGCCGTCTCTGACCCTACCATGACCTCGCCTCCCTTTGTGAGGCCTGCGATGCGGGCGGCGAGGTTAGTTGTCGGCCCCGAGGCGGTAAACGTCCAGCGGCCGCCGCCAGCCGCGTCGAGTTTGGTAGCTCCCACGAGCGCCGGACCGCTGTTGATCCCCACGTGGATCGCCACCGCCGGGTAGATCCCGGTGAACTCGAGGTTCAGGTCGGCGACCTTGGCTAGAAGCTGCAATGCGGCACCGGCGGCGTTGAGCGCGTGGCGTGCGGGGCCCTCTTCGCTCTGGAAGATCACCATGAGCCCGTCGCCGGCGGTCTCGTTGATCTCCCCGTGCTTGGCACGGATGATCTCGAGAAAGCTCGAGAAGTAATCCTGGATCATCCGGTTGAGTCTCTGTGGCGGGAGCTGCTCCGAGAGCCGCGTGTAGCCCTCTACGTCGAGAAACAGGACGGAGACGTCCGCCTCACGTTTCTCCATCTCCCGCGCGTCAGGGTTCTTCTCGAGGAGCCGCGTGACGGATTCGGGGACAAACTTGATGAGCTCTCCCTTCACCTGTTCGAGCAGCTCAACCTTCTGCATCGACTCTTTGAGGCTCTGGAGCGTGGTGGCCAGCTCAGCGTTGCGCGTCTCCAGGTCGTCGTGCGCGCTCTTCAGCCGGCCTGCCATCCCGTTGATGGCTCTACCCAGCTCGCCGATCTCGTGCTGGCTTTGCATCGCCAGGCGCGTCTCAAAGTCCCCGCCGCCGATCCGGCGCGCGGCCGCCGCAATCAGGGCGATCGGCCGTAGCACCACGCGGCCCAAAAAAACCACCAGAGAGGCGGTCACTCCAAGGATCGTCAGGAGCGCGACCACAAGCTGGCGATTCCGGGCTGCCCGCAGATCGGCATCCAGCCGCTCCAGACCGAGGCTCACCCTGATGACGCCGCGGACCTTGTGGTCACCGCCGTGGCATTCCTGGCACTCCTCCCGGTTCTCCAGAGGGCGGAAGAGGGTGAACACGCGGCCGCCACTAGCTATCTCGTAGGTCTCCTGAGGCGTCACGGTCTCGACCGCGCGCGCAAACAGTGGGTCGCTGATTTTCTTGCCCGGCTCCCGGCGCATCTTGGAGATCTGCTCGACCAGCGCCGCGTCGAGGTTGACCTCCTTAAGGGTTTCCAGGTCGCTGAAGGCTTCGACGCCGTTGCGCCGGTAGACATCGAGAACGCGAACATCCTTGAGCTCTTTCCTAAGCTCCTGCACCAGCCGGCGGATAATATCGGGACGCGCTTCGAGCATCCCGTTCTCGATGCTCTTTTGGATGGATGCTGTCAGCAGCCGGGCCGTCTCCCGGTTCCCGGCCACCAGCACCTCCGCCTCGCGCCGGATGTTCAGAATCACCAGGACGCCGAAACCTAAGACGAGAATGGCCACAATCAACGCGATCACCCTGAGCTGAAGGTGCCGCTGGAACATCGTCAAAAACGCCATGATGGGCCGGACTTACCTCCCGTTGACTCCTCTCTCCTTTCCCACAGATTCATGAAGAATTGTAACAAAGAGACCGTTGGGTTAAAAGCCTACGGATAGAGCTAATTAGCATACCGGATCGTGGGTAAAAGGGGTCACCTACGAAGGAATGGTGCCAGATGCTATGAAAAAGGTAGCTTCCTGGTAGCATGGGTTTACTAGAAACCATCTACAAAGGAGGTTGTCAAGATGACTTATTTTGGATTGCGAGATTTTTCCAGGCCTAAATCGTTCTTGCCAAGCTATGGGCATCGCAATAAAATCGCCGTTGGAGTTGAGAGCTTGGCAGCTGTCCTGTGCTGGCATCAGCGCGAACTACTGGAATTCGTATTGACAAGCGTCACGTGACAGTTTACTGATGCGAGGTGCGATATGAGTATTCCTAACAAAAGACACAGGAAGATTCGTCCCACCCATCCGGGCGAGATGCTGCGTGAGGATTTTTTGCCGGATTACGGGCTGACGATATCGAGTTTCGCAAAGGCCCTTGGGGTGTCGCGCCAGACCGTGAATGAGTTGCTCCGGGAACGACGTGCGGTGAGCCCTGAAATGGCGCTGCGTCTCTCTCGGTTGTTTGGCAATAGCGCTGAGTTTTGGTTGAACGCGCAGCGGGCTGTTGATCTCTGGGAGGCGGCAAAAGACAAAAAGAGTACGATTGAACGCATCTCGCCATTGAACGCCGCCTAACTGCTGCTTGGGGCGGACTTTGCTGGTACCAGTCGCTGGAGTAAAGCCGCTCAGTCCCAAGGCGTTGTCACCCTATGGACAAAGGAGACTGTCAGGCGGAAATGCCTGTCTTTCGCTTAGCCAGCGTAGCGGATTGGATCTTTGTGACCGGCCTCTCGGAAACCTTTCAGTCTCAACTGGCAGCTATCGCACAGGCCGCACGCCAGCCCTTTTGGCGTGGGGTCGTAGCAGCTCCAGGTGAGGGAATAGTCCAACCCTAGCGCAAGACCCTTTTTAATGATCTCCGCCTTGGTCATCCGGATCAGGGGTGTGTGGATTTTAAATTTGCTCCTTCCCTCGACGCCCGCCTTGGTGGCGAGGTTGGCCATCTGCGCGAAGGCGCGGATATATTCCTCGCGGCAGTCGGGGTAGCCGCTGTAGTCGAGCTGGTTGGCGCCGAAAAAAATATCTTCGGAGCCGATCTTTTCCGCCAGGGCCAATGCAAAAGAGAGAAAAATGGTATTGCGGGCCGGAACGTAGGTGATGGGGATGGTGTGGGAGATCTCCTTTGCGCTTCTCCCCTTGGGAACTTTGATGCGATCGGTCAGGGCCGAGCCGCCTATGGCCCGGAGATTGAAATCAATGATCAGGTGCTTCTCGATGCCGAGGAAGGCTGCGACTCTTTTTGCCGCCTCGATCTCTTTTTCATGACGCTGGCCATACCTGAAGCTGAGCGCGTGGAGTTCGAAACCCTCCTGCTTTGCTACCGCGGCAGCAGTGGAAGAATCGACCCCGCCGCTTAGGAGAACGACGGCTTTTTTATCGGGCATGACATTATCTCACCCTGCTTCCCTCTATGGGGTAGCCTCTCTCGACCCAACCCGGAAAACCTTCGTAGAGCACTCTCGCGTTTTGATAACCTCTTTGATTCAGCATGCCATAAGCCAAACTGGCCAGGTGATGGGGGCAAGCTCAATACAAGACTACGGGTCGGTCTCTTGGGATCTCTGCGAGGTGGAGCGGGACTTCGCCGAGCGGGATCGAAAGGGCGGCCTTGATGTGGGACTCTTCATATTCCTCGCTACTGCGGACATCCACGATAAGAGGCTTCTCTCCCTTGACGATGGCGTCCACAACTTGGTCCAGAGAGATAAATTCTGGTGCTATAGCGGGCTGCTGCTGCGCGAACTCAGGATATCGGGTTGGATCTGCAGCCGCTTCCGTTGGATTGAAGAACAACCCAAGCAAGATAGCGAATAGGGGAAAGAAATCTCTTTTACAGTAAAACCGCATCACGGCAACCCTCTTTTGAATCCGCTTTTCGTTGCCAGCTCCTCTGGGGTCAAAACTCCCTCATAGCGCTGGCCATCGATGATCCATGTCGGGTACACCTTGATGCCCGCGTCATTGCATATTTTTGCCTGGGGTCCGCCGGAACCTTGGAGGCTGCATTCGATGTAGGGCAGGCGATGGGCCGAGGCGCCGAACATCTCTTTTTGGTCCTGGCAATGGGGGCACCAATAGGCGCCGTAAAATTTGATATTTTTCTTAGCCAAATGCTCGGCCAAGGCACGAGTCTCCGGCTCCTCCGCGCCTAGGTTCTTGCCCCACAATCCCTCGTAGTGAAGATGGAGAGTAATCACGACGATGAGCGCGCCGGTGCCGGTCCAAAGAAGCCAACGACCCCAGGAGAAATTAGGCAGGCCTCCAGGCCGTTGCCAGGCGACTGTGGCCAAAATAACAGTCATGAGGGCAAGCGAGCTCAGACAATAAGGACAGGCGGCCTCCAACTCGATGAGCGACACCGAAGTCAAATAGATACTGTAAAGAACCCCGACGAGAGAAACGGTCCAGGCCAGCTTCCAATAAGAATCCGCTTTGATGAATGCGATGCCGGCAAGGGCGGCGTAGGCGAGGAAGCCCCAAAAAGAGGTCGGCAAGCCAAATAGCATCGACCAGCGGCTGTTTAAGACTAGATCGCACCCGCTTCCTGCCGAGCAGCCCGCTACGGATTTGCCTGTCCACGCAATCAAGGTCAGATAGAGCGTGATTCCCATGCCGATGAGCGCCAGGCCGAGCAGCAGCCAGTTGGGGATAGGCCTCGTTGAGGGCGTCTGGCTGACTTCTTTTCTGCCGGATTTCTTTTTTCTTGCTGTTTTGCCCATAGACATTATCTCATATCCCTCCTTAGCAGCTTTTTCAAATCGCGGCTGAGGCGTTTCATGGCCTCTGCATCGGTGCTCTGATAGTAACCTCGGATCTGCGCCTTACCATCTACCAAGACAAATCGGGCGCTGTGGAGGATCGAAGCGCCGTTTTCCTGTCCGGCATTTGAGGCCGGCACGGCACTAAGACGAAAACCCTCTTGAGCCAGGCGGTATATCTCTCTCTTCTCTCCGGTCAAAAAGAGCCAACGGTCAGGATCGGCCTTAAAGCGCTCAGCATATCGGGAAAGCGCCTGAGGAGTGTCTCGTTCAGGATCCACAGAGATCGAAACCAGTTTGACATCCGCTTTGTCCGCTAGATCATTCTGAAGCCCGGCCATCTCAGCGCTCTGCAAAGGACAGGTGTCCTTGCAGTTGGTATAGATGAAATTGGCGATCCAGATTTTATCGCGGAGGTCCACTAGCCCAAATGGCTTTCCGCTCCGTTCAATAAGAGAGAAATCTGGAACGGTACCAAAGTTCTTCAGTCCTTCAAGCGGCCTCTCATCCCATCCGCCTTGCCTGGGCCAGACCCTTAGACCTGTCCAAACGGCTGCGCCTAAGGCCGCAGCTATCGCGATGGCCAGGAATCCCCAGAGAAAGCGGGAAGTGCTCAGATGGTTCATAGTTATCCGGGTGGTATTTTATCTACCAAAAGGTCTTGCGCGCGGTCCCGTTCGCCATGATGTTACTTCACCACAAACCGGACCTTGTCGGTAGCGTCCAGCTCGGTTACATCATCCTCCGCCACCACCCTCAGCTCCAAAATGTGTTGTCCCTGCTTGATCCCGGTCAAAGTCCCTTTTTCGCTCTTGAACATTCCCATCAACTCGCCGTCCACATAGGCGTGGACGTGTTCGCCTCTCTTGCCCTTAGTGAGCTTGAACCGGAGCGGCACCTCATCGCTTTTAAAGGCCTGCCCTTCCTTAGGGGAAACGATCTTGACGCTCGCCCCCTCCGCAGGCTTCAGGGCTGATGCGGAATGCTTCATCGGCATATCCATACCCTTCATTTGACCTTGCTGAGAAAAGGCAAACATCGGCACGGACAGCGTTAATGCCGTTACGGAAAGCGCTAAAAGCTTTTTACTCATTTTTCACCCTCCTTGATCTCCATTGCACCATAAAATCGACCCGGTCGCTAGCGTCCAGCTCGGTTTGGTGATCCTCTCCCACTACCTTGAGTTTCAGAATAGGATGACCGTGCCGGATGCCTGTCCCTGGCGAGCGCAAGCTTCTTATGGGGGATGGAAATCACGCTTTGAATATGACATGCTTCAGCATATCACCTCATTGCGAGATGATCTTTCACGATTGACGTCCCCCCATGTCATCTGAGGCCTTCATCCTAGTGCCGTTATTTTTCGCGGCAGCATTCCTTTACTCCTCTGTAGGGCATGGCGGCGCCTCGTCCTACCTCGCTATCCTGGTGTTGGCAGGCTACCCCCGCGAGGCGATTGCGCCCACGGTCCTGGCTTTGAATATTTTGGTTACGCTGCTGGGGGCGATTAACTACTACCGCGCCGGCCATTTTAACGCACGGTTGCTTCTACCGTTTATCCTCACGTCCATTCCCGCCGCCTATGTTGGGGGCTCTCTTCACGTCTCGGAGCAAACCTTGTCGATTATTCTGGGAGTAACGCTGCTTGTCGCCGGCCTGCGGTTTGTCATATTCACCAAACCGGTTGCCGCCAAACAACTCCTCTCACGAAAACTGTTGTTCGGCGTGGGTTTGCCCGTAGGGTTCGCCTTAGGATTTCTGTCAGGCTTGATCGGCATCGGCGGGGGGATCTTTCTGAGTCCCCTATTGTTGTTCATGGGTTGGGCGGATGCGAAGAAGACCGCGGCGGTTTCCGCAGCTTTTATTTTGCTGAATTCTCTTAGCGGGCTCACCGCGCACGTCGTTAAGGGAACAGCCGAGTGGACTCTTCTCGGAATTCTGGCCATCGCGGTTCTTGCCGGAGGGGGGATAGGTTCCTATATAGGCGCTTTCCGGCTATTGCCGATAACGCTCCAGAGACTTTTGGGGCTGGTACTTCTTGCGGCCGCTTTCAAGCTCTTCATTTAGCCTTGTCCACTTTTCTCTTGCAAAGGTCCTCTCCTTTTAGCTATTGTCGCGTCGTGATAACCGCATCAAAATTTATCATAGTGTCTATCATCTAAGGGAGGGAAAGAAATATGAAAAAGGCTATCCTTGCTGCTTTTTTGTTTTCTCTAACTGGTTGGCTTGTGGTGAGTTTGGGGCCGAGAGATAAGGGGCAGACAGTTGCGCTGGCCGCAACTCCTGGGGCTAAGCCCGAGAGCATCGCCCGTGGTGGGCAGTTATATGACACCTGGTGGAAAGTGGTTCCAGGAGCGAACGAGCCCAAGGATAACCAACCCCTGTGGGCATCACAGACAACCAACAAGCGCAAGGGCTCCGTTACTTGGCGATGTAAAGAATGCCACGGCTGGGACTACACGGGTAAAGATGGCGCCTATGGGAGCGGCTCTCACAAAACAGGATTCGCCGGGGTATGGAATGCGGCCCAAAAGAAGAGTGTAGATGAATTGGCTGCTATCCTTAAAGGATCGGCTAACCCGCAGCACAATTTCTCCTCTGTTCTTCGCCCGGAAGATATCGCCGACCTGGCGAATTTTCTCAAAGGTGGGTTGGTGGATGTGAAGAAATATGTGGACTACAAGTCAAAGAAACCCATTGGAGGGGACATCGAGCGCGGCAAGGCACAATATGCCCTATGCGGCGCGTGTCACGGTCCGGACGGGAAAAAGCTTAACTTTGGCAGTGATAAAGAGCCAGAATACGTCGGCACAATAGCCAAGGAGAATCCTCAGGAATTTACTCACAAAATCCGGTTGGGACAGCCTGGGAGCAACCCTCCCATGCCCGGGGCATTGGTTCTTGGCTGGGACATCAAGCAAGTCTTAGATGTTTTGGCCTATTCACAGACATTGCCGGAAAAGTAGCATTTACCGTTGTTGCTTTCGTCTTAAGCAATGGGGAGGTGCGCGTAAATGAGAAGGCGCTATTCATACTGGTCTCTTTTTCGGCGTGCTTTCCTTTTTCTCTTTTTCTTGGGGATCATCGGATGGGTGCTGGTGGAGGATGCCCAGGCACTCCGCCCTTTTACATCTGCAACTGACGCTGGAATTCTTGACCCAGGATATTTAGAGCTAGAAGCGGGGATTGGGCTTGGTCGAAATACGAGGCATAGCGCTCATGAATCGAGCTGGGGTTTACCCATTGCGGTGTTCAATATCGGCCTTTTAGAAAACTTCGAGCTCGATATTGGCACTGGCTTTGATCTCTTCCGCGAGAAGATAGAAGGGAAAAGGCGCAGGACGTTGGGGAGCGTCGCGGAGACAACCGTAACGGCGAAAACAAGATTTTTTCAGGGTGAAGGTTCGATTCCCTCTTTGACCACAGAGCTGACACTTCTTTTGCCAACGCAGAGACAGACGGGAGTTGCTTTCCGCGCCTTCCCGTAAAGTAGGCTTCACAGATGTTGGTGTCGCTACTGCGGAGGCCGGGCTCTTAACATACCACCTCAACCTAGGCGGCGGCGTTGTGGAGAGCCCTAAGAGGGGTGTCGGGACTGTCGGCTCCCTCCTTTGGGCGATCGCGGGCGAATTGCCCTTAGGAAAAAACGGACTATCCGCTGTGGTCGAATTTCGCGGTGAGTCCGTTCGCAGATCTCTTCCCGACAACACCGCCCTTGGTGGGTTAGTGTGGGAAAGCCCGTGGGGAGTAAAGTTTGACGCTACGGGCTTTGGCGGCTTAAGCCAAGGATCGGATAGTTGGGGGATCACGTTCGGCCTAAGCTATGCCTTTAAGGGCTCCGGTTGATACAACCGCGCGTTATCGGATACTGTCCGGCCTAAAAATTGGGGGTACGGAGCCGGTTCGCTTTCTCTGACGGCCACTGGAGGTGCTCGAACGCGGGCTGGCACTGGGTTGTCGGGGTAATTTTGGGTTCTCGGTGGCTGCAGCTCAAAACCAAATTCCTATCATTAAAAAAGAAGAGCAAGGCACCATATCGAGGGAAGGAAGGGACTCTACAATGAGGATTCTTCGTTTGATTCTCGCTATTAGTTTGGCTTTGATTCTGGGCTCTGAGTCGCTCGCCCAGGAAAAAGCGGCGCCCGCGTCTCCACCCCAACAGCCGGCCGAGGAGGGGACAGTCGCCAAAGAATGGTTCGGCAGCGGCCTCCCTTGGTGGGAATGGTCGCGTTTGACTGGAAATTGGGGCGGACTACGCATGTCGCTGGAGGACGCCGGCGTCACGATAAAAGGCTCCTCTATCCTCGATGTGTCGCGCGTGGCGCGGGGCGGGATACGCAATCGTTGGATTCTTCGGGACCTGCTCGATCTCCAACTCTCCTTTGACCTTAAACGTCTGCTGGGACATGAATGGGGGACCCTCTCGGCTCGTTACTATTCGTTTTTTGGCAGGGACGCATCGACAGATGTTGGCGACATTCAAGCCTTCGACAACATCGACGCGAACCGACAGCGCCATCAGTTGGCTGAATTCTGGTATGAGCAGAAGCTCTTCAACGAAATATTCCGGCTGAAGGTCGGCAAGGTGGATGCCAACACCGAGTTCGCCTTCGTCGAGAACGGCGCCGAGTTTGTCAATTCGTCCATGGGCTACAGCCCAACGATTCGTGGCTTTGCCAGCTATCCTGATCCGGCTATGAGCGTCAACCTCTTTGTTGATCCGACCGAGTATCTCTACGTGGGTTTCGGCGTCTACGATGGGGCGGGCCAAAGAGGATTCGAAACCGGTTCTCGGGGCCCCTCAACTTTCTTCCGCGGCCTGAACAAGCTCTTCTACATTGGTGAGTTAGGGGCAAAATGGGCCATCTCCGGCGCCGACCTGCCAGGCCGCTTGGGCGTCGGTGGTTGGCATCACAACGGTCCCTTCGACCGCTTCGACGAGACGAGGAAGCCCGGGACCGAAGGGTTCTACGTTGTTTTTGATCAGATGCTCTGGCGTGCGGATTCGGCAAAAAAAGAAAACAAACGGGGTATCGGTATGTTTCTTCAATACGGCCACGCGAATCCACATATCAGCGGAATCCGGCACCATCTGGGAGGCGGCTTCTCCTGGACAGGCCCGATCCCCAGCCGGGAGGAGGATGTGTTCGGATTGGGAGTAACCTGGGTCCGGCTCAGCAGCGCTCCCGGTACCAGTTTTGTCAAGAAACACGAGTTGGCCCTGGAGACGTTCTACAAGGTGAAGATCACCCCATGGCTCTCAGTCAAGCCCGATCTTCAGTGCATTGTCAATCCTTCCGGTTCGCAGGATATCAAGAATGCGTTTGTCCCCACCCTGCGCTTTGAGTGGATATTCTGAGCGGCATCATAGTGGAGAGCCCGAAGGGGCTTTGAGGAGTTCTGAAAATAGCGGTCAGCAGTCAGCGGTTTGAGCGGCTTAAACTATTTGAACGCTTTAAACGGTTCAAAGCAGTTCAAATAGTTCAAGTAGTGCTGATAGCTGAAGGCTAAGAGAAGGAGGGAAAAGATGGAACAGCTTGACACACTGAACAGCCAGATCAGTTTTGCCACAGACGGAAGCCAGTATCTGACCTTAACACTTAGGTCTATGGGAAGAGGCCCATGCCCCGCCCGGAAGAGACCCTCCAGTAAAAGAGATTACCTTTGATCTATCCTACGGTTCGATAAACTCACCGTCCCGAGGAAGATCGAGGGACAGCCAGCTAATTTAAAAGTCTCTTACCCCAATTGAGGGGCAGATGTCCAACCTTATCTTCGGGCCGGGCTCCGGTTCACATAACTGCACGTTATCGGATACTGTCCGGCCTAAAAAGGTTGGCTCAGCCGCTATGAAAGCTTGGAAACTTCCGTCCACCGTTTTTCTTCTTTGGCTTTCAGCCTGTGGCCCTTTGGTTCCCAGCCTTCCTCCTTCAGAAGAGCGTGGTGTTGTCAGTGAGGGGCAGCAAGGGGATTTTCCCACGTTGGAGTCATTCGGGTTCTTGAGCGGGAGAAGATCCCTATCGATCTCATCGTCGGGACAAGTGTCGGCAGCTTAGTCGGGGCGATTTACACGGACAAGAAAAACAGTTTCGAGCTCGAATGGACCGCCTTCTCCCTGGAGGAGAAAGATCTCTTCGACTACACCTTCATCAGCCCGACCCAGGGGTTTGTCCGGGGAGAGCGCTTGGAGGAATTTGTTTTGAAAAAAGTCTCGGCGCGCGAGCTGCAGCAGATGAAGATCCCGCTTGGCGTGATCGCTACACCCTACAAGGCGAGACCTCGCCGTGAATACATACTCTATGATAAAGTATGTACTATGAAAAATCGCGTTACTCTCAGCATTGATCCGGCTGTGACTCGGCGGGCCAAGAAGCTGGCCTACGCCAAAAGGACCAGTGTGTCGGGGCTGGTCGAGCAGTTCTTGCGCTCGGCTCCGATCACGGGTGAGGAGGAAACCCCGTCCTTCGTGGAGCGCTGGGCAGGCAAGTTCTCCGTGGCGAAATCCGCACCGCGTGACCTACGAATGAAAGCCCTCAGGGCGAGGTATCACTTGAAGACCCGATGAGAGTTCTTCTGGACACCGACATTCTATTCGTTACCCGAAACATACCACATTATCGTACATCGCCCGTGCCAGCGATATCTGCGGGCGACTTTATGGCCAAGGTAAAGTCGGATTAATGAATGATAGGAAATCGCTTTTTAGGGCCAGCCGCCCATAACTCCAATTTGCCCGCCGACCGCCCCCGCCAGCCCGTTTTCTCCGGCTCCTGGCGCCCATCACACAGAGCAAACTAGCCCGCTGACCCTCTTTTTGGCCGGACACTATCCGATAACGTGGTCTTAGGTCAACTTAAACGTAGCTGCGGAGCGATGTACTTCTTCTTAGTGACCCTGGCAGGCAAACGCACACAAACAGCCAGAAGCTATCTAGTTTTTCTGCCAAAATACCACCTTGAAGAGCACGTGCTTTCTAATTTCAGCAAAATCTTGCTGATCGCAGGTAATCAACGTTGCTCCGATGTCCCTTGCAGAAAGGGCGATCAGGACATCAAAAGCCAGACCTCTTAACTTATGAGCATCGTAGCCCTTTCTCTTTCTGATCTGCGAAAGGATCTCGGCGGACTCCAGCCAGTGAGATTCGGTCGGTGTAATGATCCGGATTTTCCCCGCCAGCTCACCGACAAATCTAAGCTCTAAGGCCGTTCTGGCCCCACGCCACAGTTCATGCAAGACGACCGCTGAACATCGAACGATCCACGGAGAGCGCAGAAGAGCCAGCGCAAAACGCCCCGTCCGGAAATTCTCGATATAAACCGAGCTGTCCAGTAAGCCCAGATTACCGTTCGACAAAGGAGTTTTTCCTGCCAACTCCGCTGTACTTTCGGACGATCGCGTCGTGAGTGGCCTTTTCCGTAGCCAGCGCCAGGGACTGTTCAATCGTCTCCGTTACGGTCTTGGCGCCCAGGGCCTTTTGGGCACGGGCTAAGTGCCCCTTGTCCAATCTCACAGTCACCTGTGCCTTTGACATGGAACCTCCTCGATGTCTTACATTCTATGTTTAATCGTAAGACAATGTCAAGTTCCTTTTTCCGGCAGCCAACTATTTCCCTTAGGGCTTTTTCTCCAACAAACGCTTTGATATAGTCCCCGCATGCCTTCGGTTCTTATCAAGAACATCGGCGCCTTAGTAACGGGCGATTTGAAAAAGCCGCTGCGCAATGCCGACTCCATCTATGTCGAGGACGGGATCGTCAGGGTCATCGGCAACGGGCTCAACCACCGGGCGGATATCGTGATCGACGCGCGCGGCATCACCGCTATCCCAGGTTTGATCGATTCCCATTCTCACCCCACCTTTGGCGATTTTACCCCGGCGCAGAACTCCCTCTCATGGATTACGCATTACATGCACGGCGGCGTTACTGCTCTGGTCTCAGCCGGGGAGCTTCATCTTCCCGGACTCCCCCTGCCTCCCGATCCCAGGACGGCCATGTCACTGGCGCTTCTCGCCAAGCGCTGCTGGGACAATCTGCGTCCTTCCGGCGTCAAGGTGCATGGCGGCACGCTGCTCTTGGTCCCCGGCTTGAAGGAAAAGGATTTTGATGAGATCGCCGCTGCGGGCATCCGGCTGGTTAAATTCATCTTCTATGATTACAGCCTCCTGCCCAACGGAGAGGCGGAGCGCTATGTGAAATGGGCCAGGGAGCGCGGGATCAAGGTCAAGATCCACTCTGGCGGCGTGTCCCGCTCCGGTGTAAGCCAGGTGGCGGGATTTGAGATCGTGAAAAAGATTCAACCTGATGTCGTTGGCCACATCACCGGGGGTCCTATTCCAATGCCGGAGCGGGATGTGGAACGGATCGTGGGGGAAACGGATTATTATGTGGAGATCTGCAGCTCGGGAAATTCCCGCATGGTCCTTAGCTTAATGTGCGCTGTCAAACAGAAAGGGGCGTTCCACCGTGTCCTCATTGGAACCGACACCCCGGGAGGGACAGGAATCATCCCGCGCGGGATGCTGCGTGAGATCGCTTTTCTCTCTTCGGTTGCTGAAGTGGCCCCGGAATCAGCCATTTGTATGGCTACGGGGAATGTCGGTCGCGCCCACGGCCTCTCCATCGGCACAGTGGAAGAGGGAAGAGCGGCGGATCTTGTGCTGTTGGATCGCATTCAAGGCTCGGTGGCCAAGGATGGTCTGGATGCCTTTGCCAAGGGCGATCTTCCCGGTATCTCCGTGGTCATGATCGATGGCGAAATCCGGGTCGCAGGCAGAAGCCAGCAGACCCCGCCGCCGGAGCGTGCGGCGGTTATAGAGAAGGCATGATCCTTCGACATAGCTCAGGACAGGGGCGTGAGAATGAGGGGGCCTGCTGAAGAAACTATGAAGGCAGGAGGATGAATTTTTTATCTCAGGGACCTCGCTGTCCCCGTAGCGAAAATCGACTCGGAGGCGTCGGAACTCTCTGCGAAGCCGAGGATAAGCGGCATCGACTGTCTGAGCCCGTATTTGTTTTATGGGCGAGTTTCGATGCCGCCCGAGGCGAGCAGTTAGAGTTCCAGCCAACGAGGCGCTGAAGCCGAGGGGGCAGGAGGTCCCTTCCCCTATTGCTTTCGGCGCGAGAGGCGGGTCCCCGAACGAAATTCCAGAGGCGTAAGGCGTGAGCCGCGCCGGAAGGTGACGAATATGAAATACGGTGTCGGTCTTTTTCCCACGGAGCCTCTGCCGAAGATGATCCGTCTGGCTAAGTTGTCCGAGAAGCTCGGCTTCAGCCATATCTGGATCGGCGATTCTCATCTCATCTGGCGTGAGGCCTATGTCAACATGGCCGCCGCAGCCTTGAATACCTCGAAGGTGAAGATCGGCACCGGCGTGACCAATCCTCTGACGCGCCATCCCTCGGTCGTCGCCAGCGCTTACGCGACGCTGGAGGAGCTCGCGCCGCGCCGCTTCATCGTCGGCATCGGTCTGGGAGATAGCTCGGTGGAAACAATGGGGATGAAACCGGCGCGTCTGGACTTTTTCGAGAAGACGATCAAGCAGATGCGCGCCCTCCTTGCCGGAGAGGAGGTCGAGCTTGAGAGCGGAAAGATCCACCTCAAGCATCCGTGCAAGAACAAGATCCCGATCTACGTCGCCGCCAGCGGGCCGAAGATGCTGGAGCTGTCCGGCAGGATTGCCGATGGCATCATCGTGCTCGTCGGCGTGGCCGACGAATACCTCCGCCAGGCCAAAGAAAAGATTGAGGCGGGTGCGAAGGCCGCGGGCCGGAAGCTCAGCGACATCAATCTTGTTCTCTGGGTCCCCTGTGCCGTCTCCGACAAGGCGCCCGCCAAAGATGCGGTGAAGGCGCACGTCGCGCGCGTCGTCGCTCACCCGCTTCCTTACGTGCTTGATCCTAAAGAGCAGAAGGTCCTCGAAGAGATTCGCAGAACCTACGACTACTACCACCACATGGACCAGGAGGCGAACCACGCCGACGTGATTCCCGACTGGCTGGTGGACAAATTCGCCATCGCTGGCACCGTGTCAGAATGCCGCGCTAGAGTGAAGGAGTTGAAAAAGAGCGGCATCAATCAGATCGCGATCATCCCTTACAGCGCTAAAGGCGAGGATCGAGAGGACACCCTTAAGGGATTCGCGAAGGCGGTCCTGTAGCGGGCGACTTTCAAAAGAAATGGGATAACATTGAAATTCAGCCGGCCGAGATGGGCGCTAGCCCCGCCCGAGCTGTCCGGTGCAGGGCGATGTTAGAAGCCGTAGGATTCATCCTTAAAGCTGGAAAAGAGTTCATTCTTCGTCTTTCCGTTTTTCAAGACGCTTCATCATTTCTTGCAGGGGGATGAGCTTTTCTTTCTTCCTCGGTCATGTTTTTGAGTTCATCCGCTCTTCTTTCTAGCTCTTGTTTCTCCTCACGTATGGCGTCCTGATCGAACCCCATGAAAGTCATCTCCCAGAGACAATGCGCGAGAATCTCTGGATAAGCATATTTCTGATGTGTGGCGCTATTGACCTCCATGCCCAGCCATTCCTCCCACGGATGAAACTCCAGCGCGTATTCGACCTCTGCGTTAGCGTAATCAGAGTCTTCGCTTTTGTTCAAGTACTTAAAGTCCTCTAACTGTTTGTTTAGAGTTCCATTCTTGCCCACCACTTCAGTGAAGGGTTCCTCATCGAGCCCTTCTCTGAACGTTTTTCTTATGAAAATTCGCATGCTAGTCGAGGTCGGCTGCAATGTACGTAGTTCGCGGAAGACCCTTTCGTATCCAGGCATACCCTTTTCGACATCTGAATAATTCCACAAAAGGCAGGCTTTCGTTTCGGCCCAAGATGCCTTTTCAATGATTTCCGTTAGCTTCATAACTTTACAACCACGTGCGCTGGTGGCAAGCCGAATTGGTTTATCCAGCAAGAAAATCGTCAGTTAGGCTTTCGTCCCGTTGGGGTAAGGGCAGAGAGAGCGAACGGCTCTATTTGTGGTCAGCGATGGCGGATTCTAGAATTTGGCGAAGGTCTTCGAAGTAGCGCCGATGCGTCCGGTGCAGGCCGTCTTCGCTCGCTGCCTCTAGCAGGACCACTTCGTGGGCTACTCCTCTGCGGTTCAGATCCAATTCGAGGTCAAGCCGTACATTCTGAGCTTTGAGCCGCTCGGAGTCCGTGAACCTTTCAAAGGTGACGAGCCGGCCTTCAGGCCGGTTGTACTCGATCAAGAAAATCATCAGCCTAACCGGAGGCCGGTGCGCTTAAGGGTTGCTGTTGGATGTCGCTTTTGAAACTAGGGGAAAACGTTCGGGATGTTCTATAGACTCGACCGCCAGGTCGATGTCTAAGTCCGGCCAGTAAAAGTGACCCGGGTGAGGCATTTCGACCCTTAGGATAGAGTCGATGGTTGCGTTGCGGAACCAGGGAAACTGATTGAAGGGCACAAACAGCTCTCGCTCCTCCAATAAGATCCAGAAGCCGTGCTGGGAAATGTTGGTGACTTCAGCCCCCGAAGTGCTTTTTCCAAGCGGCTTTGATTTCATTGACATGTTCCTCAATTAATTTCCGAGCCTCTTGAAGCTCTTTCTCCTTCAGCCCATAATTCTGTACTAATTTGACTTCAGGTTCAACCCAGAACTTGGCTTCCCCGCCACCGCAATGAACGTGCACATGGATCCGACTCTCCTCGCGGGAAAAGAAAAAGAAACGAAAACCCTTTGCTTGGAATACCGTTGGACTCATGCATCAGCATCTGACTATTAACATCCAGTCAGGTTTGGCACCGATTCTATTGTCTTTCTAAAGACTTAACAAGGGAAAAATCGCCACTTACGCTTTGGTTTTGTCCGGGTAAGGGCATAGGGCGTTGATCGGGCACTCCGGGCAGCGCGGTTTTTTGGCGAAACAGACTCTGCGGCCGTGGTATTGGAGCAGGTGGCAGAAGCGGACCCTCTGCTTCTCCGGGACGATGGCCGTTAGATCAAACTCAATCTTGTCCGGGTTGGTGTTGCGCGTAAGTCCTAATCTCTGCGAGAGCCGCATGACGTGGGTATCGACGCCGATGGCCTGTCTGCCGAAGGCGTTGCCAAGAAGGATGTTGGCGGTTTTTCTTCCGACGCCGGGAAGGGTCAAGAGATCGTCCAGCTTTCGCGGCACCTCGCCCTTAAAGCTGCGGACGAGTTCCGCGCAGCAGTTCTTGATCCGCCCGCTCTTGACACGATAGAAGTTAATCCTGCGGATATCCGCGCTGAGTTGCTCCGGAGGAGCGGAGGCATAGTCTTTGGCATGCCGATACTTGGCAAAGAGTGCGGGCGTAACTTGATTGACGAGATCGTCTCTGGCCTGAGCGGCCAGGATGAGGGCAATCAGGAGTTCCAGGGGGTTGGAAAAGTCGAGATCGAGCTTGGCGTCAGGGTGGGCGCGATTGAGCTTGGAGGTGATTTTTTTTACCCTGGCTTTGTCGGCGGGGAATTTGTTTTTTTTTGGTTTGGCCCGAACCATATTGTTTTTGCCGCAGAGTATGATACCAGTAATGGCAAGATGTCAAAGGGAGGAACCGGCAAATGGACTTAAAAGAGCTTAGAAGAATGACCTTACCCAAATTGAGGGATTTCGCCAAGCAAGAGACGGAGCTTCAAGGTGTCATCGGCATGGAGAAGGAGGCCCTGATCCAGGCCATTGCCAAGGCCAAGGGTTTCTCCTATGACCTACCGGCGAAGGATACGAGCGCCATTCGTTCGATCAAGCACGATATTCAAGCGCTGCAGAAACAGAAGGCTGAAATCCTGACATCGGCTCCCGACCGTAAAAAGCTCAAACTGGTTCAATCAAAGATCAGAAAGCTGAGACGGCTGACTCGCCATCTGGCGCGCGAAACCAAAGTAGAAAAAGCCGCCCAAGCGGCTAAGCCCGCGGCGCCGGCGCAACCGAGCGCTCCTGCTGAGACAGCCCCCGCTGCAGGATAAAATTCCATGAAAGCTCCGCCTCCGCTACGCGGCCGCGGATCTGTAGCGAATCCGAAGAATCGCTTCGAGTCGATCGAGCTGGTTCCGGAGCCCGCAGAGATCGACCAGGTTTCCTCTCCGTCCACTCAGTTCCATACCGATTCTTCCAAAACCATCATCGCCTACAACGATAGCCCGGATGTCGGCTTCGACGCCAGCATCAATCCCTATCGCGGCTGCGAACATGGCTGTGTCTACTGTTATGCGCGCCCCACCCACGAATATCTGGGTTTCTCGGCGGGCCTGGATTTTGAAACTAAGATCATGGTGAAAGAAAAGGCGCCGGAATTGTTGCGTGAGGAATTGTCCAGTCCTAAATGGGGGCCCAGAGTCCTGGCCATGAGCGGGGTCACCGATTGCTATCAGCCGATAGAAAAAAGGCTCAAGCTGACACGCCGCTGTCTGGAAGCGTTGTTGGAATTTCGTAATCCGGTGGTGATCGTAACCAAGAATTTTTTGGTCACCCGCGACATAGATCTTCTTTCCGAGCTGGCGCGCTATCAGTGCGCTGCCGTCTTGATCTCTCTTACCACGTTGGATCAAAGGCTCTCGGGAGTGATGGAGCCGCGCGCCTCCCGTCCGGATCATAGGCTGGAGGCTATTGCCGCCCTATCCCAGGCGGGTATTCCCGTGGGGTTTCTTTTGGCCCCCATGATTCCAGCTCTTACGGATGCAGAGGCTCCAGCCATCGTCCAGACGGCAGCGCGCGCCGGGGCGGGCTTCGGCAGCTACGCACCCCTGCGTCTCCCGCATGCGGTCAAGTCGATTTTTGAGAGCTGGCTCGAGCAGCACTATCCGGAAAAAAAAGAGAAAGTTCTAAACCGCATTCGCGCCATCCGCGGCGGAAAACTCAACGACCCCAATTTTAACAGCCGGATGAGAGGCGAGGGAATCTTTGCCGAGCAGATGGCCGAGCTTTTCCGGGTAGCCTGCAAAAAAGCGGGGATTAGCGAGCAAAGGCCTCGGCTTTCAACAGAACATTTCCGCCGCCCTTCGGGATCTCAGTTAAACCTTTTTCACGCGCAGACTTAAATTTGAATAGGAGTTAGAAGAGGTGGCTCGGCTTTACGGCGTGATGGATAGACGACTGGCGGAGCAAGAATTCCTTGCCGGCGACTACTCCATTGCCGACATTGCCACCTACCCTTGGGTCGCCCGCCATGAACGGCATCAGACCAGGCTGGAGGATTTCCCTCATGTCAAGCGCTGGTTCGATTCTATCGGCGCCCGCCCTGCGGTCCAGCGCGGCATGGCTGTGCCGAAAGCAGGCTGATTCCCGCCGCTTCTTCCCCAGATACGCAGAGCCGACAAGCTCTCTCTTTTACATCCTGATGAATCCCTGATAATTAGGATAGCTCTTCTAGAAAATAGTTAAGTGAAGTTGGATTTCGCGCGCGTGCCGGCTCAGGAACAAAGCAAACAAGCCTTTTTCTATGGCTGGTATATCGTTGGCGTAGGCTTTCTCTCCTACCTCGTCTGCTCCTTCAACCTCTCCAGTACGCTGAGCGTTTTTGTCAAACCTCTCACGGAAGATTTCGGCGTCTCGCGGGGCATGTTTTCTCTGCTGCGCACCGGAGAAATCCTCATTGGCGGGATTTTGGCCCCTCTTATCGGTCCTCTCGTGGACCGCTATAGCGGCCGGTGGCTTATGGCAATCGGCGCCCTGGCGGCTGGGACAGGCTTTCTTTTTTTAAGTCAGGC
>Ga0209211_10004373_pt1 | contig 22054 bp, 17 predicted proteins | sample RifGroA2_FD_183992 | JGI IMG/M metagenome (GOLD analysis project Ga0209211, IMG submission 183992) | Groundwater microbial communities from Rifle, Colorado, USA - Groundwater A2 (SPAdes) (version 2) | ecosystem: Environmental > Aquatic > Deep subsurface > Groundwater | place: Rifle, Colorado...
AGCAGAATAAAGAATAGTGCTGATTTTCATTCGTCAAGTTTTACCAATCATTGTTTCCTTATAAATTACTAAATTTCTGCAACTTAACAAAAGTCAAAATCATCTAAATTTATATTTTTGTTGTAATAATTAAAAAAATAAATTAAGTTTGTATCAAACAAAATAATATGTCGAAAAATAATATACCAGAAAATAATTCAATAAACCTTATTGGTGCAGGGACTTCAATCACTGGAGATATTGAATCGAACGGCGACATCAGAATTGATGGAAATCTTAAAGGTAGCCTTAATACAAAAGGCAAAGTTGTAATTGGCGAAACTGGAAATATAAATGGCGAAGTAAATTGCAAAAATGCTGACGTTTCGGGCAAAATTGAAGGTAAAATTATTGTTTCAGAACTTTTATCTTTAAAACTTACTGCTAAAATTTTTGGCGATATAATTTCTAACAAACTTGCAATTGAGCCAGGTGCTGTATTTACTGGAACTTGCAACATGACCAAAGCTCCTTTGTTAAACGGCGAACACAAAAACTTTAAACAACCAGAGTACGAAAAAGCCACTAGATAATTACGCAAAGTATTCATCTATTGCATTTCAAATGCTTGCAATAATTGGACTTGGAGTATTTGGTGGACTGAAACTCGATCAATATCTAAACATAAAAATTCCTGTTTTTACAATAGTCTTTTCACTCCTTTCGGTTTCACTTGCAATATATATTTCAATAAAAGACTTTCTTAAAAAAAAATAAATGTACTTTTTTAAATTCTTAATAAACAGTCTTTTTTTAACACTTATAATTGTTTTTGTTTCGATAATTATTTTCTATTTCCTACCTCAGCTTTACTTTTTCAATTTTTCAACAATAGTTTTGTATGTATTAATTTCGTCTTTATTTTCTCACTATTTTGTTATGAAAGCTTTCGAGACACCAAAAGCATTTCTTAGAAGATATATGCTTTCGTTTACAATAAAGCTTTTAGCTTCGTTAGCCTTTATTTTGATTATATTTTTTATAGACAAACCAAATGCCCTAAAGGCTGGATTATCATTTATTTTCATTTATTTAATTTTCCTGATTTTTGAGACAATAAATTTTTTGAAATATAAAAACACAAATAAGTAATTTAAGGTTTTTTGTAACAGATATTTTTTTAATTTTGTTCGTTGAATAACATAATATTAAAATGACAAAATATTTATTAATTCTACTCGCAATATTTTACTTAACAACTAAAATATCTATTGCACAAGAATCTGAACATGAGGAAAATAATCAGATAGAAACTACAGAAGTTCACGAAGCTTCAAATGAAGAATCATCTGAAAATCATGAAGAAGGTGGGCACGAAAAATTTACTCCTGGAACATTTATTCTTAACCACATTGGCGATTCTTACGAATGGCATATAATGGAAATTGGTGAAACAGCTGTTTCTATTCCTCTTCCAATAATTGTTTACAGCAAAACTTCAGGCTTAAACATTTTTATGTCAAGCAATTTTCATCACGGACACGAAGCTTATAAAGGATTTCACATTTCTACTTCAGCAGAAAATAAAGGAAAAGTTGTTGAAGTTGCCGAAGATGGAACAGAAATTAAACCATTGGACTTGTCAATCACTAAAAACGTAATGTCTTTGTTTATCAGTATAATAATTATCTGTTGGATTTTTATTTCTGTTGCAAAAGCTTACACACGAAGAGAAGGAAAAGCTCCAAAAGGATTACAAAATGTATTTGAAGTTTTAATACTTTTCATCCGTGACGATATTGCAAAAGCATCAATAGGCAAAAAGAAATACGAAAAGTATATGCCATATTTACTTACAATATTCTTTTTCATCTTCTTAAACAATTTATTGGGTTTAGTTCCTATTTTTCCCGGTGGAGCAAATCTAACAGGAAATATAGCAGTTACAATGGTTTTGGCTGTATTCACTTTCCTTATTACAACTTTTAGCGGAAATAAAGCATATTGGATACACATTATTAATGCTCCTGGAGTTCCTTGGTGGTTAAAAATTCCAATTCCATTAATGCCTATAGTTGAGCTTATTGGTGTGTTTACAAAACCTTTCGTTTTAATGGTGCGGCTCTTTGCAAATATTACTGCAGGACACATTATTGCTTTAGGATTTTTTAGTTTGATTTTTATTTTTGGAAATATAAACATTGGAGCAGGATATGGTATTTCTGTTCTTTCAGTAGCATTTACAATATTTATGACTTTACTTGAGTTACTGGTTGCATTTATTCAGGCTTATGTATTTACATTATTATCAGCATTGTATTTTGGAATGGCTACAGAAGAACATGAGCATCACGAACATGCCGAAGTACAAAAACATTAATTTTCACTAACCAAATATATATTTTATGTTAACATTAAGCGTAATTTTACAAGCAGTTGCAAACGTAGCAATTGCAAAAATGGGAGCAGGTATCGGAGCTGGTATCGCAGTTGTTGGAGCTGGTATTGGTATTGGTCAGATTGGTGGTAAAGCAATGGAAGCTATTGCTCGTCAACCTGAATCAGTAGGCGATATTCGTTCTAATATGATTGTTGCTGCGGCTCTTATCGAAGGAGTTGCTTTCTTTGCAATCGTTGTTTGTTTATTAATTCTTTTCATCTAAGAATAAGAATTAATTAAAAAATTTAACCCTTCACATTTGGCGGTTGGCTAAAATGTTGAAGGGTTTTTTATTTGTATATAACCCTGAGTAACAATGAAAATCATTTTCAAAAATTCCAATAATGATAAATCAAAGCCGAAAAAATAATAACAATAACAATTGTTGTAACAACTGATTTTATCACAGAAATTCTGGTTTCTCTTATAATTTTGGTTCTTATCTTATTTCTAAGTTCGCTTAATTCAGCAGACGATAATAAGCTATTATCCACTAAATTATAATGTTTATATACATTTTTCAGATAAACATCTTTTAAATCTTTGTATTTATTTCTCCTCCCCTTTACTAAAGCAGCATTATTCCTGACTCTAATAATCATGTCTAGTATTGTTCCGGCTGAGCTCATTAATAAAAAAATATTTTTTAATATCTAGGTGTTAAATTTAGCTCTTTAAATATAAATACACAAACAGAATACATTATTTCCTATAAATCACATATTTAACAAAAACATAATCTGCAAAAGTTAACTGTGGTTAATAGATGTTAAGAAATGTTATTTTTTTAATTATTAATTATTTATGACTTAAATTTGTATCAATGTCGCAAAAAATAATAAATATTCTGGTTATTGCCTCTATTGCTGTTGTAACAGGACTAATAATTGTTCAAATATATTGGATTCAGAATGCACTAGAGCTTAAAGAGTCGCAATTTGATGAAAACATTAAAAGAACAATGGCAAGAGTTGTACATCGACTTGAGAAAATTGAAGCTCTGAATTATATTAATGGTCAATGGAAAAACTTTACAAAAGTAAATCCACATATTTCTCCTTCAGGATTCCGACAATCAATCCAAATTTCTAATAATCCCGATGGTTTTAGTGTAAAGCTATATAACAATATAGGTCCAAATAATAAATCAAATAAAGCTAACTGTAATAATAAAATTTGTCTTGATTACGAAAATGGAGGAAGTTGTTGGGATACAGTTGTTCACGTTGATAGCGTTTATGATATTATTTCTAAAAAAACCAATTTAATTGAAGATGTAATTAACGAAATGGTTTATGTAAATGTAAATGTTGACATCAAAAATCGCTTAAGTTTGCCATTGCTCGACTCAATTCTAAAAATTGAACTAAGTAATGCTGGAATTGATGCAAATTATGAATATGCTGTTTTCGACATTTTTAATTATCCAGTACTTGGCAAATTCAATGATATTTTACCTATTTTCAAATCCAAATATTTTGCGAAATTATATCCTAATGATTTCATGTTTAAGCCTTATTTTATAAAGATGTTCTTTCCCAATCAAAAATCTTATCTTTTTAAACAGGCAGGATTTGTTCTGGCTTTATCTGCAACATTAATCCTACTTGTAATATTCGTATTTTTTTATTCCATAAGAATTATCATAAAGCAAAAACAACTTTCTGAAATAAAAACAGATTTTGTTAACAATATGACACATGAACTTAAAACACCAATTTCGACTATTGCAATAGCATGTGAAGCTCTTGGCGACCCACAAGTGTCAAGCAATGAAGATACAAACAAAACCTTCCTTAAAGTAATAAGAGACGAAAATAAAAGACTTGGAAGCATGGTAGAAACAATTTTACATAATGCTGTATATGAGAAGTCTAAATTCAAATTAAAACCCGAACTTTCTGATTTACATTCTGTAATTGAAGAATCAATTGGAAACTTTGAAATGCAAGTAATTCAAAAAGGCGGAACAATTACTAAAGAATTAACTGCCGAAAGCACAATGTTAATGATAGATAGATTTCATCTAGGAAATGTATTCTTAAATATGCTTGATAATGCTAATAAATATTCTCCTGAAATTCCCGAAATTAGTGTAAAAACCTATAACGACAACGACGGAATTTACATTAGCTTTATTGACAAAGGAATTGGAATTAGTAAGGAGAATCAAAATAAGATTTTCGATAAGTTTTACAGAGTTCCAACTGGCAATGTTCACGACGTAAAAGGCTTTGGTCTAGGCTTATCGTATAGTTTTAATATTATTGCTAAACACAATGGCAAAATAGATGTTAAAAGCGAAAAAGACCATGGAAGTGAGTTTACAATTTTTTTACCATATAAAACAGAATTTGTAGAAAATTATGAAAAAAGTTAAAATACTAATCGCCGAAGACGACCCAAATATGGGTATGGTCTTAAAAGAGTTTTTAAAAGCCAAAGGTTTTGATATAACTCATGCCGTAAATGGGAAAGATGCTCTCGACAAATTTAATGCAGAGCCATTTGATTTTTGTATGCTAGACGTAATGATGCCCATAAAAGATGGCTTCACATTGGCTCAGGAAATTCGTAAAATGGATAGCAATATTCCAATTATTTTCCTGACAGCCAAATCGATGAAAGAAGATACAATCAAAGGTTTAAAAATCGGAGCTGATGATTATATCACTAAACCATTTAACATGGAAGAACTGATTTTAAGAATCAATGCTATTCTTCGCAGAACACAAGAAAAGGCTGAAATTCAGGATAAAAACAACATTAAGGTTGGAAACTATCTGTTTAATTATAATCAGCAAATTCTTAGCATTAATGGCACAGAAATGAAGCTTACATCTAAAGAAACTGAACTTCTTTACATTTTAGCTATTAATACTTTTAAAACTGTTGAACGTTCAACTATTCTTAATAAAATTTGGGGCGACGACAATTATTTCAACGGTAGAAGTATGGACGTTTACATTGCAAAACTTCGTAAATACCTAAAAGAAGACCCAAAAGTTGAAATTATGAATGTTCACAGTATGGGATATAAATTGCTGATTAACGAATAAAAAAATCTCAATTAATCAGTCAGTGTAAATTGCTAAAATACAGATATATGCCACAGATTCACAGATTAAAAATATTCAATTATTTAGAATTTTCTCAGATAAAAACAACCAAAGGTTGTTTTAGGTCTGTGAATCTGTGGCAATTATGTTTTAAAACAGAAACTTATTAGTTACAAAATTTCAATAATCTTTTTTTCAAGCCTAGCATATAAAAGAGTTAGGCTTTTTTTATTTTATACTCCCAACAATTTCTTTAAATATTTTGCTTTTAAAAATTCAGATTATATTTACAAAAGTTATTAATCTTGAAACCCAATTTATGAAAATTCAATTCTTATTAATCGTAAGTATATTTTTTTTACTACAATCTTGTGACTTTAAATCGTCTGTAAATAAAGACCTTATCTCTGGTGTAAGTACTAAGGGAAGTGGTCTTTCTTGTGAAAATGTTAGCTTAACTATTGGAACGAAAAAAATTGAACAAAGCACATTTGTTTATGGAGAAGAATTTTATTTAAATTTCACTAATATTGAAGGCTTTACAAAAGAAAATGGATTTGTATTTCCTGGAATGAATTTGTTAATTCTTAGTCAAAATGGCGATACAATTATGGATAAAAAAGATATGTATGCCGATTATACAGATGGAGTTGACATTTCTCCTTTATTGCTAAATTGCAATATTTTAGTTGCAAACCCAATGCTTGCAAATAAAAGCTACACTTTGTTTGTAAATATTTGGGATAAAAAAGGCAAAGGAACTTTTGATGCAATATTCAAGTTTGATGTTATTGACAACAAGGCAATTAAAGTTGAAAGTAATAATGTTAAATATAACAGTATTTATATGTTTTCAAAAGACAGAAAAGCTGCTGTTACAGGAAATAAAATCAAACTAAACGAAACTATCTATTTACTATTTGAAGGATTAACTGGCATAACAAATATTGAAGGCAAAGCAATATTTGGAATTAAAATGATTATTAAAGATGCTGATGGAAGAATTATTCTTGATGAAAAAGACCTGATGGCTGATTCAAGTATGAATATAGCTGAACTAAACGAACAGTTTGCTCCAAACTTTATAATCAGCAATCCTGATATTAAGAGTCCTATAAATTGTGAAATTTTTATTTGGGATAAGAATAGCAATAATAACCTTAAAGTAAGTATGGATTTAATAGTTGAATAAATTCTAATAAATAAAAAGAAAAAAGGCGGTCAATTGACCGCCTTTTGAATTTATATAGAATTGTATGAAAAAACTCTAATTAACTACATTTTGAAGTTCCACAGCTTTTGCAAATTAAGCAACCTTCTTGATAAACCAAAGAGTCCGAACCACAATTAACACATTGTTGTCCTTTTGCTGCTTTTGTTCCATCGGGTATATATTTACGTAAAGCACGTTCTACACCGTTTTTCCAAGTATTAATGCTTTCAGTATCAAGCTGTAATGATGAAATCAATGTAACAACATGTTGCAATGGCATTCCGTGACGCAATACTCCAGAGATTAATTTTGCATAATTCCAGAATTCTTTATCGAACATTCTTGAAAGTCCTTCAAATGTAGTACGATAACCGTATTTGTCAATATATTGAAAATCGTATCTTGAATTATCGTCGTGGCTTTTGCTTTTAATAATTACTCCTTTTTTGATAGATTTTGGAATATTTAAAGCATCATCCTCAACCATACCTGTAAATATTTCATAAGGTTCACCATCTAATAAACCCACAAAAGCTACCCAACTTTCTTTATTATTTTGGAATCTTACAACGTCGGCATCTAATTTATCGGGACGTTTTTTTGGATCGTTTGTAGTTGTTGTCTCTTCTTTTTTATTATTTGAAATAAGTACACCTGAACGTGAACCATCTCTGTAAACTGTTACTCCTTTACAACCACTTTTCCAAGCAGTTTCGTAAACCTGAGAAACTAATTCTTCGTTTACATTTTCGGGAAGATTTACTGTAACACTAATTGAGTGGTCAACCCATTTTTGAATTTGTCCTTGCATTTTTACTTTGCTTAACCAATCAACATCATTAGAAGTTGCTTTATAATATGGTGATAATTCAATTAAATTATTAATCATTTTTTCATCATAAGTAAGAACTTTCGCTGGATCATGTCCATTAATTTCCAACATGCTTAAAAACTTATGATGCAATACATTAAATTCTTCCCAAGCATCACCCATTTCATCAACAAATGAAATATTAACATCAGAATCGTTAGGATTAACTTTACGACGACGTTTGTAATAAGGCATAAAAACTGGTTCAATTCCAGATGTAGTTTGTGTCATAAGACTTGTTGTGCCTGTTGGTGCAATAGTAAGAAGTGCAATATTTCTTCTGCCATATTTTACCATATCGCGATAAAGTTGTTCATCGGCTTCTTTAATTCTATTAATTAAAGGATTCTTTTTTTCTTTATGTGAGTCGTAAATTGCAAATGCACCTCTGTCTTTTGCTAAGTAAACCGACGAACGATAAGCCTCAATAGCTAGTGTTTTATGAACTTCTACAGAAAAGTCAATAGCATTATCGCTACCATATCTTAATCCAAGAGCTGCAAGCATATCACCTTCTGCAGTTATGCCAATACCTGTTCTACGACCTTCGTCTGCTTTGATTTTAATATTTTCCCATAATCGTCGCTCAACTCTCTTAATTTCAGCTTCTTCTGGGTCGTTATTAATTTTGCCTAAAATAACATCGATTTTTTCTAATTCCAGATCAATAATATCGTCCATTATTCGCTGAGAAAGTGCTACATGCTTTTTGAATAATTCAAAATTGAATTTTGCATTTTCAGTGAAAGGATTTTCTACATAATTATATAGATTTAATGCCAATAATCTGCAACTATCGTAAGGACAAAGTGGAATTTCGCCACAAGGATTTGTAGAAACTGTTTTGTATCCATCTTCAGCATAAGAATCAGGAACAGATTCACGAATTATCGTATCCCAGAATAAAATTCCTGGTTCAGCAGATTTCCATGCATTATGAATTATTTTATTCCAAAGTTCACGAGCTTTTATGTCTTTCGTATATTTTGGTACTTTAGCGTCAATCGGATATTGTTGAGTATATGTTGTGTCATTAATTACAGCATTCATAAACTCATCGTCCATTTTGACAGAAATGTTTGCTCCAGTAACTTTACCTTGCTCCATTTTAGCATTAATAAAGTCTTCAGCATCTGGATGTTTAATCGAAATACTTAGCATTAATGCACCTCTACGACCATCCTGAGCAACTTCGCGAGTTGAGTTGGAATATCTTTCCATGAAAGGAACAACTCCTGTAGAAGTAAGTGCACTATTAAGTACTGGACTTCCTTTTGGACGAATGTGAGAAAGGTCGTGACCTACTCCTCCTCTACGTTTCATCAATTGAACTTGTTCTTCGTCAATTCTGATAATTCCGCCATAAGAATCGGCAGGATTAGTTTGACCAATTACAAAACAGTTTGATAATGAGGCAATTTGAAAATCATTTCCAATTCCTGTCATTGGACCACCTTGTGGAACAATATATTTGAAGTCTTTTAAAACATCATATATTTCTTTTTCAGAAATTGGGTTTGGATATTTTTTTTCAATTCTTGCAATTTCCCTTGCCAGTCTTTTATGCATAAAATCTGGATTCAATTCGAAAATATTTCCGTATGAATCTTTTAGTGCATATTTGTTGACCCAAACTTTTGCTGCAAGTTCGTCACCCTTAAAGTATTCAAGTGAGCTTTTGAAAGCATCATCAAAACTGTAAGTTTTCTTTTCAATTTTTTTCTCGACTGACATTTCTTCAATAAACATTTTTATATATCTTTAACTTTCTGTTTTATAATCTAATACAGGATTTCTCTACCATTTTTTAATGGTTATGCAATTTAGTAAAATGAAAAGCTAATTATCGAATCTAGTTATTAACACTGTATTAACAGCTTTTTGAAAAAAATGACATATTAGGCTGTTTTTCAGCACATTTATACTGTTTATGTACATACAACATAAAAACCACAACAATCTGACTATCTGTGTGTTTTATATTTTTCAACAAAAATTGTTGAAAATATTAAGAAAAAAAAAACTGTTAGATTGGAATAGTTTCACTAATGATTTTTGAAGTTGCTCCAGAATTACTTTTAATCAACTCTTTGGATTTCTGATTAATGTCAAAAATAACTTCAGGCTTTTCAATAAGAAAGTCAGCTTGAGATTCAAAATCGGTATAATTACTTATACTAAAACCTAATTGCTGTTTAAGTAACTCAATAGCTTCGCGAAATTTATGATATTTTGGTCCAAAAATCACAGGCAAACCAAAAGTTACAGCTTCTAATGTATTGTGAATTCCAGCGTTAAAACCGCCTCCAATGTATGCAATATCACCATATTGATATAAAGAAGACAACATTCCAATATTGTCAATAATTAGTACTGTATAATTTGGAGCATCTGATTCTTCAAACACAGAATACCTAATTGAAGAAACCTTTATTTGGCTTTCAATCCTCTTGATATTTGACTCTGATATTACATGTGGTGCAATAATAAACTTTAAGTCTTTATTGCTTTTATTTATATATTCTATTAAAATATTCTCGTCTTGTTCCCACGTACTACCAGCAATAATAACAAATTTATTGTTTTTAAATGCTCTAACTTTAGGAAACTCAACTGCATTTAAACTGTTTTCGTAAACCCTATCGAAGCGTGTATCTCCTGAAATGGTAACATTATTTATATTAAACTTTTCAAGGAGCTTTACCGAGGATTCTTCCTGGACATATATCTTTGTATATAACCTTAATACATTTCTATACCACTTGCCAAAAGGTTTAAAAAAAAGTTGATCAGACCTGAAATTTGCTGCAACCAAAAAAACAGGAATTTTATTTATAAATAAAGTTTTTAAATAATGATACCAATGTTCATACTTAATAAAATAAACAATATCAGGTTTGATTAATGAAATAAATTTTTTAGCATTTTTGGCTGTATCAAGCGGAAGATATGTTACTAAATCGGCATTTTTGTAATTTTTCCTTATTTCAAATCCAGAAGGTGAAAAAAAGCTAATAACAATTTTATATTCTGAATGTTGTGCTTTTATTTTATCAATAATGGGGCGACCTTGTTCAAATTCACCCAAAGAAGAGCAATGAACCCAAACAGTTTTTTTTCCTTCGTTATCGTATTCAGATATTTTCTTAAAAACATTCTTTCTTCCATTAATCCATTGTTTTGCCTTTGAATTAAAAAAAGCTGTAATAAAAATTATAAAATAAAGTAAATAAATTCCAATATTATAGATGAATTTCATTTAGTTAAATTGTTTGTGGTTTGTTGTTGCTACACTGTTTTTTACCGCTAAGTTACAAAGACGCAAAGTTTTTTTTATAATAAATTTTACATTTTTCTGCTGTAATGCAGTTATATTCTAAATCCCTAAATTCTAAGTTTTTAAATTCCAAAATCCTAAATCAGTCGAAATAATATTCTTTAGGTTGCCTTTTAAGAATAGGGATTACCCATCCAATTTTAAATGTATATAAATAATCTTTTCTTTTAGTATCGTCATGTTTCATTGTAGCAAAATCTATTGATCGTCTGCTTTCAGTCCAGGCTTGATAAAATTCAAATCCGATATAAAAATTTGCAACTTGTGATTTGCTAAAATACATATATCCAATAAATTCGGTAAGCGAAAATCCATTTGTAAGTCTGTCGTAGCCTTTTTTATAATCTTCTAATATTTGTGGTGTGTTATTATCTTCATTTTCAATTCTAATTTTATGCTGAAGCAGTCCAGCTCTAAGGCTAACTAATATTCCAGAATTTGGATTTGATTTATATAAAGGAATAATTTTTCCAACTTTAGCTCCTAAAAAAAAGCCTCGCTCGGTAATTAAAATCTTAGCATATTCTCCATATTTATTAATAAATTTCCCATCAGATGGCAGAATGCTATCAAAAACTCCTGGTTGATTTATTTTGCCTCCGAAAATAAAATCAAAGTCTGCCCCAAATAGAATATTTTGTTTTGTTTTAAGCATAAACGATGGTCCAATTGATGAGCTGTTTCCAAATCTCTTTGCCAAATCGCCTCCAGGAACTTGGAATGAATATGAGCCAGAAATCATTGTAAAAGTAATAGACGAATCTCTAATTGTCTGCGAATAAAGAGCAGAAAACAATAATAAAAAAGAGGCTACTAAAATATGCTTCATTGTGCGATTAAAACGCAATATTACTAAAAAAGTACTTATGACACTAAATTATAATTACAATCCACGTTGCCACTCTTCTCTTAATCTAACATCTTTATCATTGTTGATTGCTTTTGTAAGCTTTTCAAGCATTGAATCCTTATCTCTTGATAAAATTCCTTTTAGAATTAAATAATTTGAAGCATGGTCGCTACGGAAAATTGTACTTTCGAGAATGCTTTTATCAATCATGGTATAAAGTTCCTTAAACAAATCTGTCTGCGACATTCTAATATAATCTCCATTTAATTGTGATGAGTAATGCTCTTCACCAAAAGGGAAGCTTAAAACCAATGTTGAGAAAAAATCGGGTTGCGATGCAGTTATTATTTTAGCAGAATTTTCGGCATGTTGCTCTGTGTATTTTTTGCCACCAAGTCCGTTCAAAAACATTACTGAACTTTTTATTCCTGCAGCTTTTAATTTCAAAAGTGCATCTAAAGTTGAATTATAGGTTTCTCCTTTATTAATTACTCTTAGCAACTCATCATCGCCTGACTCTACTCCTATGTAAAGAATTTTTATTCCGGCTTCTCGCAATAATTTTAATTCTTCGATACTTTTTGAGTTAATATTTTTTGGCAATGCATAAGCACTTATTCTTTGAATTTTTGGAAAAGCAGCGTTAAGATTGTCAATTATTTTGTGTAATTTTTTTGGACTTAAAATAAATGAATCTCCATCGGCAAGAAAAATCTTAACAGGATGATTTGTAAGGTTTTTAAATCTTGAAATTTCATCTGCTATTTGTTCCTCATTCTTAATTTTGAATGATTTAGTTTTATACATTTCGCAAAACTTACAATTATTCCACGAACAACCAGATGTAACCTGAAATATTATAGAATTTGCCTCGCTTGGTGGTCTAAAAAGTGGATATTCGTAATCAATTGGGAAACTCATAAGCCTTGTTTGAAAAATTTATGTTGTAAAAATAATCTAAAATCAAATAATTTATAATTAATTCGTAAATTAGCGTTAATTTATTTGTGATTGAAGATGTAATAAGTAAAATTTAAAAGTAAAAAAATGCGAATTACTAATTAACAAACAGAAGATTTATGCAACTGAATAAAACAAATGTTATAGAAAATGCACATAAGTATGCAGAACTTGTACGGAAACAATTTAATCCTTATAAAATTGTTCTATTTGGTTCTTATGCAAAAGGCAACTGGGCTGAAAATAGCGATATTGATATTGCGGTAATTGTAGAAAATATAAATGATGATTTTTTAACAACTTCAAAAATGCTTAATAAACTTACAAGAAATATTGATTATAGAATAGAGCCTATATTACTCGAAAAGAATGATGATAGGAGTGGTTTTTTATCATCAATTTTATTATATGGTATAACTTTATAAAACATCTATGAAAAAACCTCAACCCAAAACCGCCTGTAAATAAACTATTAGCAAAAAAATATATAAATGAAAAAACTAGCTACTCTGATATTAATTTTAATATCATTTTATGGTTACTCAAATATGAGAGCTTATTTCTATTATGCCCCTTTTTATAATCAAAATCAAGGTTCAATTTTAGAAACATATCTAACAGTTATTGGAAATTCTGTTTCGTTTAAACTGAACGAAAACAACAAGTATCAATCTTCATTAGAAGTAGTTATGTTGTTCAAACAAGATGGAAAAATTCAGGAATTTATGAAATACAACCTGTTAAGTCCTGAAGTTGCAGATTCTGTTACTTTTCCAAATTTTATTGACCAGCAAAGAATTTCTCTAAAAAATGGAACTTATTATTTTGAACTTTCAATTAAAGACAATAACGATACTTTAAAAAAATATACCATTTCTGATGTCATTACTGTTGATTATAGTAGCGATGCTTTTGAATTTTCTGGAATTCAATTTATTGAATCATACAAACAAACTATTGAACAAAATAAACTAACAAAAAACGGATACGACCTTACGCCTTATGTTTCTGATTTTTATCCAACCAATATGAATCAGTTTATTTTTTATTGCGAGCTATATAATACAAATAAACTTGTTGGTGAAAATGAAGAATATCTTTTAATGTATTACCTTGAAAGTGCTTCGAGCAAAGTAACTTTGAATGATTATTCTAAAATTAAGAAACAAAAAGCCCAAAGTCAAACCGTAATATTTGGTGAATTAAATATCGAAAAGCTTCCATCTGGCACTTACAACCTTGTAATTGAAATACGTAGCAGAGAAAACACTATATTAAAAATGAAGAAAATAACTTTTACAAGAAGCAAACCATCATTAGATAAGTTAATTCCAGAATTTGACGAGGGCGAAGTTGCAAGCTCCTTTGTTGCTCAATATACTAATGTTGACACTTTAATAGAATATATAAATTGTACTTTTCCAATTAGCGATAATATGGAAACTGTATATGCAAAAACTCATATCGAAAGCAACAATATCAAAAACATGCAAAGTTACTTTTATGGATTTTGGGTAAAAAGAAATTTTAATCATCCCGAACAAGCTTGGAATAATTACAAAGAGCAAGTAAAAATGGTTAACCATTTATATAGCAGCCAGATAAGAAAAGGTTACGAAAGCGATAGAGGAAGAGTTTATTTGCAATACGGAGCACCAAATACAGTAAGCGAAAGCCAACATGAACCAAGTGCTTATCCTTATGAAGTTTGGCATTATTATGTAATTAAAGATGAAACAAATAAGAAATTCATTTTCTACAATCCTCAAATTGCAGGCAACGATTACGATTTATTACACTCCGATGTAACAGGCGAAATTTATACTAAAAACTGGGAAAGGGTTTTACATAAACGAAATACTACTTTATCAAATCCTGACGAGAAAAATGCTGATGAACATTATGGTGGAAAAGCTAAAGATATGTTTGATAACCCACGTTAAAAAGACCCAAAATCCAAGCTCCAAAATTCAAGCTCAAAGCTTTTAATTAGAAAGTGAGAAAATGGGAAGGTAAGAAAGTGGGAAGTGAAGAAAATGAGAAAGTGGGAAAACTTGAAAAGTAAATGTTATAAGTTAACAGTAAATGGTAATCAGTCTCAAAATGTAGGTGTCCAAAATAACAATTTAACAATGTAACAATTTAACCATGATTCCTAAACATTAATGAATAAACTCGGATTTTATATAATTTATATCCTTCTAAAAGCAACTTCATTTTTGCCTTTTTTCATCTTACATTTGATTTCCGATTTTTTGTATTTTCTGATTTTTCACGTTCTTAAATATCGCCGGAAAGTTGTTACAGAAAACTTAATAAATTCGTTTCCAGAAAAAAACATAACCGAAAAATCAGAAAATGAAAAAGGATTTTATCGACATTTATGCGATTTGATAATTGAAAACATTAAGTTGCTAAATATCAGCCCAAAAGAAATTGAAAAACGTTGTAAAATAAAAAATCCTGAATTGCTTAATAAGTATTACGACGAAGGAAAAAGTATTATTGCAGTTGTTGGACATTATTGCAATTGGGAATGGGGAATTATGCTTCCGATAGTTTGCAAACACAAGGTTCTGGCTATTTACAAACCCATTTCCGATAAAAACTTCAACGAATTTTATAAAAATATGCGTTCACGTTTTGGCGTTGAACCAATTTCGATGAAAGAAACATTTAAACGAATGTTTTATTACGACAGAAACAATCAACCAATTTTGACTGTTTTTATTGGCGACCAAACTCCTCATATAGGAGAAATTCAGTACAGTATGCCCTTTTTAAATCAAAATACTCCTGTTTTTATTGGAACTGAACGAATTGCCGAAAAATTGAATCATGTTGTAGTATTTCTGAAAATGCAAAAAGTAAAACGCAGCTATTACGAAGTTGATGCAGTTCTGCTAAACGAAAATCCAACACAAATGAAGGAATACGCACTTACAAACCAACACGTAAACTTTCTCGAAGATATAATTAAAGAAAAACCTGATTATTGGCTTTGGTCGCATAGACGGTGGAAGTATGCGAAAAAGGCTTTTAAAACATAAAAAAAGTTGAGAGTATTATAAATTTACATTCGTAAACTCCTTATTTTCAAAACTGCGAAAGCCTAATTCTTGAAGTTTTCTAAAGAAACACTGTGTTCTCTTATTGACACTATGTATTGCATATAAGTGATTAAATTTTAAAATATTTTAAAGAAAAACAGGTTAAAAATAAGGCAAAAACAAAAAAATAAATTTTCAGTTTTTTAATTTTTTTCAGTTTTTCAATTTTTGATTAACTTAGCCGAGTTTGAAAAGCAAGTAATATGTACGAATATATAATTGGTAAAATATCTCAGCTTAATCCTGCATACACTGTTATAGAGTGTGGTGGTATTGGATATCATGTTTTGATTTCTTTAAATACATATTCAATGTTGGAAGCTAATAATGATGCAAAATTGTATATACATCAGGTTGTTCGTGAAGATGCTCACTTACTTTTCGGTTTTTTTGAAAAGTCAGAAAGAGAAATGTTCCGTTTACTAAATACCGTTTCGGGAGTTGGAGCAAATACTGCTCGAATGATTTTGTCGTCGCTTAATCCACAGGAGTTGCAAATGGCAATTACAGGAAGCAACGTAAATGCACTGAAAAATGTAAAAGGAATAGGCTTAAAAACTGCTCAACGAATAATTGTCGATTTAAAAGATAAAATTTCAAAAACGAGTGTTTCCGACGAATTATTTTCTGGCACATACAATACAATTAAGGACGAATCGTTATCTGCTCTAATTATGTTAGGTTTTCCTAAAAATATATCGGAAAAGATTGTAGATAAGATTCTTGCTGAAAATAATAAGATTTCAGTCGAAGGTCTTATTAAAGAAGCTTTAAAGAGTATGTAATGATATTTATGATGTACGATTTATGATTTACAATTTAAGAATTTGGTGATTTAGAAATTTTGAATTTTACTGCGATAACTAATAACAAAAATATAAACTCGAACCCAAACTTGAGACTTCAAATATTTAAACCGATGACGAACTACAAACAACAAACTACAACCGAGCTTGCGAGCTCAACGAAGTTAAACAACAAACATTTTCAAGTTTGAGAGGAATTTTAAAATATACTTTTTCGTTTATTCTGTCTGTATTCCTTTGGTTTGCTATATGGGATTCTAATGCTGGAATTAATCCTTATCTTTATCAAAATCCAAGTTCCAAGTCCAAAGAGGAAAAAAATGAGCAGTATTCAGTAAACAGTAATCAGTCGCCAGATGAACATAGCCAAAATAACAATTTAACAGTTCAACATTTCGACAAGCTCAATGCACCGCAATTTAACAATTTAAATGAGACTTCAAACTTCAATCTTCAAACTTTAAACTTCCCTCCAGACAGCACTATTTCAGACACATCTAAGGATTTAAAATATCCAATCAGTAGTGAAGATGGATATCCTTTTTCAAACTCTAACCGACAATCAGGATTATATCTGAAAGACCCTTCGAATATTAAGACAGAAATAGAGTATGACCCTAAGACAAATGAATATATCTTCAAAGAAAAAATAGGAGATCAAAACTATCGAAATCCTAATTCAATGACTCTCGAAGAATACCGAAAGTATGATTTTGATCAAGGAGTTAAAAAATATTGGAAACAAAGAGCAGCTAGTGAAAGTGGTCAATATCAGTTTTCTATTATACCAAAGCTTCATATAGGCGGTGAAGTTTTTGACCGTATTTTTGGAAGTAATACTATTGATATAAAACCGCAAGGATCTGCCGAATTAATTTTTGGACTTCAGATTAATAAAATTGACAATCCAATATTGCCCGAAAAACAGCGACGTAGCACTACTTTCGATTTTCAGGAAAAAATTCAAATGAATGTTACAGGTCAGATTGGCGATAAAATGAAACTAGCCACAAACTACAATACCGAAGCTACTTTTGAATTTGAAAACAAAATGAATCTTGCATACGAAGGCAAAGAAGATGAGATAATTCGTAAAATTGAAGCAGGAAATGTTAACCTTCCGCTAACAGGCTCATTAATAACCGGAAGTCAAAGTTTATTTGGAATTAAAACTGAATTACAATTTGGGAAGTTAACAGTAACAAGTATTTTCTCGCAACAAAAAGGAAAAACTCAAGTTATTGAAGTTCAGGGCGGTGCACAAACCAACGAATTTGAAGTTTATGGCGATAATTACGAAGCAAATAAACATTTTTTCCTTTCGCATTATTTTTACCATCATTACGAACAAGCACTTAAAACATTACCTGTAATAAATTCAGGAATTAATATTACTAAAGTTGAAGTTTGGGTAACAAATAAATCTGGAAACTTTGAAGAATCCCGAAATATTGTAGCGTTACTTGATTTAGCTGAAAAACAAAGCGATATTTATTCAGCCATTCCTAATGGATATTTTCAGCAGGGAATTGGAGGCGAATATCCTCGTAACGAACTAAATACGGTTTATGATAAAGTCACTTCTAGTACTATTGGAGACATTAGAAATATTAATTCGGTGTTAAGTTCTTTAAGTAATATTGGATCAAACTTTAACGGAGGCAAAGATTTTGAAAAAATTGAAAATGCACGTAAACTTGCCCCATCTGAATATACTATTAATAATAAACTTGGTTATATTTCTCTTAATTCTGCATTAAATTCAGATGAAGTTTTAGCTGTTGCTTACGAATATACTGTTGGAGGTCAAACATATAGAGTTGGTGAATTTTCAAATTCGGGTGTTCCTGCTCCTCAAACTTTAGTTTTAAAATTGATTAAAGGTACTTCACTAACTCCACGACTTCCAAACTGGAGATTAATGATGAAAAATGTTTATGCAATTGGGGCATATCAAATTAAAGCTGAGGGCTTTGAAATGCAGGTTATGTATCAAAACGATAAAACTGGAAAGGCTGTAAATTATATTTCAGATGGAGATATTAATCATAAAATATTAATTCAGGTCTTAAATCTTGATAGATTAAATTCACAATCAGATCCATATCCTGATGGACAATTTGATTTTATTGATGGATATACAGTTACGTCATCAAATGGTCGAATAATTTTTCCGGTTTTGGAACCATTTGGTAATTATTTAGAGGCTAAAATTGGAAATACTTCAATTGCAGAAAAATATATATTTCCCGAATTGTACGATTCTACTCAAAGTACTGCAAAGCAAATTGCTTCAAAAAATAAATTTTTCCTTCAAGGTAAATATCAATCATCATCAAGTTCCGAAATTCCTCTGAATGCTTTAAATGTTCCACAAGGATCAGTGGTTGTTACTGCTGGAGGAAGGCAATTGGCTGAAAATGTTGACTATACTGTTGATTATACATTGGGGAGAGTAAAAATAATAAATACAGGTTTGCTTGAATCTGGTACTCCTATTAAAATTTCGCTCGAAAGTAATTCGATGTTTAGCATGCAAAGTAAAACTTTAATGGGAACACATTTGGATTATAAAGTTTCGAATAATTTTATGCTTGGAGCAACAATTTTAAATTTGACAGAGAGACCGTTAACACAAAAAGTAAATATTGGAGATGAACCAATTTCGAATACAATTTGGGGATTCGATGGTACTTATAAAACCGATGTTCCTTTTTTGACCAAATTAGTCGATAAAATTCCATTTATTGAAACAAAAGAAATGTCTTCAATTGTTGTAAATGGTGAGTTTGCACATTTAATTCCCGGACATTCGAGAGCAATTGATAAAGCTGGTACAGCTTACATTGACGATTTTGAAGGTACAAAAACTTCAATGGATATTCACTCTTATGGAGGATGGTATATGGCTAGTACTCCTCAAAAGCAAAATGATTTATTTCCAGAAGCAAACAATATTGATTCAATAAGTTATGGCTTTAATAGAGCTAAACTTGCTTGGTATGCAATTGATCCAATTTTTCTTAGAAATAATTCATCTACTCCTGATCATATAAAAAATAATCCCGATTTACAATCAAATCATTTTGTTAGAGAAGTATTTGAAAAAGAGATATTTCCATATAAAGATCCTCCAAATAATATTCCTACAAATATATCCGTATTAAACTTAGCTTTTTATCCTCAAGAAAAAGGACCATATAATTATGATGTTTTACCAACAAACTATTCGTCAGGTATTGATGCAAGTGGAAAGTTGGTAAATCCAAAATCTAGATGGGGTGGTATAATGCGAAAAATCGAAACAAGCGATTTTGAAGCTGCAAATATTGAATATGTTGAGTTTTGGATGATGGATCCATTTGTTGACGATACTAGTCATAGTGGTGGAGAGTTATTTTTGAATTTAGGTGATATTTCTGAAGATATTTTGAAAGATTCAAAAAAATCTTTTGAAAATGGATTTCCAACTTCAGAGAATGTAGTAAATGTTGATACTACTATTTGGGGTAGAGTTCCTAAAATTCAGTCTTTGGTAAATGCTTTCGATAATAACGAAGAAGCCAGACCATATCAGGATGTTGGATTTGATGGACTAAGAGATGAGGATGAAAGAACATTCTTCTCTTCAAGTGGTTATCATGCTTACTTAGATGCTATTGGAAATGCCTTTGGAACTGGTTCTGCTGCTTATCAGTCTGCATACAATGACCCTTCAAGCGATAATTTCCATTATTTTAGAGGAAGTGATTTTGATGCACAACAACTTAGTATTCTTGATAGATATAAGAAATTCAATTTACCTCAAGGCAATTCACCAACTGCTACTCAGTCTCAGAATAATTATCAAGAAGTAGGTACGATTCTTCCAGATATTGAGGATTTTAATAGAGACAACACTCTTAACGAATCAGAAAATTATTTTCAGTATAAAATTAATATTAAGCCTGAAAATATGATAGTTGGTGAAAATTTTATTACCGATAAAGTTCAATATACAGCAACTTTTAAAAACAACCAAACAAGTGTTGTAAGCTGGTATCAGTTTAAAGTTCCTGTTGCAGAGTACGAAAAAGTTGTTGGTGCAATTTCAGATTTTAAATCAATTCGTTTTATACGTTTATTCGTTAAAGGATTTGAAAAAGAAGTTATTATGCGATTTGCTACAATGGATTTAGTACGAGGCGATTGGAGAAAATATAAATTACCATTAAATGAAGCTGTGCCAGTATTTTCAAATCCTGAAACCGAACAGATTGGCTTCGATATATCAGCTGTAAATATTGAGGAAAATGGAAAGAGAACACCTGTTAACTATGTTTTACCTCCAGGCATTGACAGAGTTATTGATCCTACAAATCCTGCTTTAAGGCAACTAAACGAACAATCAATTGTGTTAAAAGTATGTGAACTTAGTGATGGTGATGCCAGAGCTGCATACAAAAATGTTGATTTGGATTTACGTCAGTACAAAAGAATTCAAATGGATGTTCATGCTGAAGCAATGGAAGGAATGCCATTAAATAATAACGATGTTTCGGTATTTATTCGTTTGGGATCAGATTATACAAATAATTACTATGAATATGAAATTCCACTTCAAATAACTCCTTCTGGATGGTATGAGAATGGCGAAGTTGACGAACCAGATAGGCTTATAGTGTGGCCCGATGCAAACAGATTTAATATTGAACTTAGTAAATTAATTGAAGTTAAAAATAGTAGAAATGATGCTATGAGGCAAGATGGCTCTACTATAACTTATACAACTCCATTTCCAATTTTTGATGGAAATAATAGAATAACAATTACTGGTAGCCCAAATTTAAGTAATATTCGAACTATAATGATGGGTATCAAAAATAGAAGTAAATATACGAATCTGACAAAATATAACGATGATGGCTTGCCAAAATGTGTTGAAGTATGGCTTAATGAATTGAGAATGACCGATTTTAACGAAAAAGGCGGATGGGCTGCTAATGCTAGAGTTACAACAAAACTTGCCGATTTTGGAACAGTTACCATAGCAGGAAATACCAGTAAACCAGGATTTGGAAGTATTGAAAAGAAAGTAAACGAACGTCAGAAAGAAGAAATTAATCAATATGATATTTCATCTAATTTCGAACTAGGTAAATTTTTCCCTGAAAAAGCAAAAATTAATATTCCAATGTATGTTGGATTTTCTGAAGGATTTGAAAACCCACAATATTACCCTCTCGACCCAGATGTTCCATTAAAAGAAGCAATTAAAAATGCCGAAACTAAAGGTCAAAAAGATAGTATCAGAAAAAATTCAATAGAATATACCAGACGAAAGAGTATAAATTTTACTAACGTAAGAGTAAATCAAGTTTCTGCAAAACCAAAAGTGTGGGATGCTGGAAATATTGCTTTAAATTACTCTTACAGTGAGACTTTTAGCC
>Ga0209211_10004374_pt1 | contig 22037 bp, 12 predicted proteins | sample RifGroA2_FD_183992 | JGI IMG/M metagenome (GOLD analysis project Ga0209211, IMG submission 183992) | Groundwater microbial communities from Rifle, Colorado, USA - Groundwater A2 (SPAdes) (version 2) | ecosystem: Environmental > Aquatic > Deep subsurface > Groundwater | place: Rifle, Colorado...
CCAGGCCCGTACCATTGCCGACGGCGACTATACAGAAGAGGTCCGCCTCCGTTCCGCAGACGACACCCTGGGTCTTTCCTTAAGCCGCATGACCCGAGCCCTGGCCGTCCGCCGACAGGAGAACGAGGCCGAAAACTGGCTCAAGAGCGGGCAGAACCAACTGGGCGAATGCATGCGCGGCAACCTGGAACTGCATCCCCTGGCCACGGCGGTGATCGGCTTTCTGGCCGAATGGCTGCACAGCCAGGCGGGATGTCTCTACCTGATGAACGACAAGACGGGCGGCCTGAACCTGCAAGGGTGCTACGCCCTGCCGGAAGGAAATGCTCCTGGTCACCTGGGCCTGGGCGAAGGGCTGGTTGGGCAGGCGGCAGCCGATCGCCGCACCCTGGTGGTAGGCAACCTCCCCGATGACTATCTGCGGATCGGTTCGGCCCTGGGCGACACCCAGCCCCGCCACCTTCTGGTAGTCCCCTTTCTCTTCGAAGAACAGTTGCTCGGGGTCTTCGAACTGGCCTCCCTGGAGCTGTTCAGCGAGCTGGAACAGAAATTCGTGGCCCAGGTCCGTACTATCCTCGGTTCAGGCTTCAACCTGGCCCTGGCCCGCCGGGAGATGCAGCAGCTGCTCACCATCACCCAGCATCAGGCCGAGGAACTCCAGCACCAGCAGGAGGAACTCGCCGCCACCAACGAGGAGCTGGAGGCCCAGGCCAACGCCCTTAAGGAGTCCGGGCTGCGCCTGCAGGAACAGCAGGATGAATTGCGGGTGACCAATGAGGAGCTTACCCTCCAGGCCCAGATCCTGGAAGAAGAACAGGGGAAAACCCTGGAGAAGAACCGCGAACTGGAGATAGTCCAGACGGAGCTGGAAGAAAAAGCCGGGGCACTTACCCTGGCCAGCCAGTACAAGTCCGATTTCCTGGCCAACATGTCCCACGAACTGCGCACCCCGCTCAATAGCCTGCTGCTCCTCTCCCGCGACCTGATGGAGAACCGGGGGGGAAATCTCAGCAAGGAACAGGTGGAATCCGCCGAGGTAATCCAGCGAAGCGGCCTGGACCTCTTAAACCTGATCAACGATATCCTGGATCTTGCCAAGATCGAGGCGGGTCGGATGGATCTGCTCCTGGAGGAAGTGCCGCTGCAAGAGCTGACCGACTCCCTCAAGATACGCTTTGTCCCCCAGTTTCGCCAGAAGGGGGTGGAACTCAGCGTCCTGGTAGCCGAGGCTGCGCCGAAAATCATGACCACCGACCAGCAGCGGTTGGAGCAGATCCTGAACAACCTGCTCTCAAATGCCCTCAAGTTCACCGAGCAGGGCAAGGTCGAGCTCACTTTCACACCCGAGGACAGGGGGGCCGGAGAGGCAATGCTCATCCAGGTCCGGGATACCGGAATCGGGATTGCCGCCGACAAACTGAAGGGGGTCTTCGACTCCTTCAGCCAAGCCGAGAGCGGTATCTCGCGACGTTACGGCGGCAGCGGCCTGGGACTCGCCATCGCCCGAAATTTAACCGAACTTCTGGGGGGGACCATCGAGGTGGAAAGTGAGGTCGGAGCCGGTTCCACCTTTACCCTCCGTCTGCCGTACCATCACCATCCCCAACCAGCAGCCCAGCCGTCCACCCCGGCCATCTCGTCATCCACCCAGTCCACCCCGTCCACCCCGTCCACTCCGTCCACTCCGGCCACCCAGCCCCCCGGCTCCACGGTCCCCGACGATCGCGACAATCTCGCCCAAGGCGACCGCTCCATCCTGATCATCGAGGATGACTTGAACTTTGCCCCTATCCTGCGGGATGTCTGCCGCGAAGCAGGGTTCAAGGCCATCTTCGCCCCAAGCGGCGAGGAGGGTCTGGACCTGGCCCGGCAACTTGTCCCCACCGCCATCATCCTCGACCTGCGGCTGCCCGGCATCAATGGCTGGCAGGTTCTGAAAATCCTGAAGGCTGACCCTGATCTTCGCCACATCCCGGTCCACATCATCACCTGCGAGCCGGCCTCCCGCGAGGCGTACACCTGCGGGGCCGTGGGCTTTTTAACCAAGCCGGTCACCCGCGAAGAGCTGGAGCAGAGCCTCCACAACCTGGAGTCGGCCATTGCCAAAGGGATCAAGGAACTCCTGCTGGTCGAGGATGATCTTGACCTGCAAGGGGGGATAGTGCGGCTGCTTAGCCACGACGATATCGCCATCACCTCGGTGGCCACCGGAGCCGAGGCCCTGGCCGCCATTGAGCAAAAGAACTTCGACTGCATGGTCCTCGATCTGGGACTTCCCGACATGAGCGGCTTCGAACTGCTGCGCCGCCTGCGCAGCGACGAACGGACCGCGCTGCTGCCGGTAATCATCTACACCGGCCGCCAGTTAAGCCGCGAGGAGGAGAGGGAGCTGCGCCAATCCTCCGAATCGATCATCGTCAAGGGGGCCAGGTCGGCGGAACGGCTGGTGGACGAAACCGCCATCTTCCTCCACCGGGTGGTCGCCAATATGAGTAAAAGCCAGCAGCAGTACATCATCAACCTCCACGACCGGGACTTCTACCTCAAAGGCAAGGTGGTCCTTTTGGTGGACGACGACATGCGCAACCTCTTTGCCATGGCCAAGGTTCTGGAACAGAGGGGGCTAACGGTAATAAAAGCCGAGGATGGCGAGAAGGCCCTGGCGATCCTCGCCGGAGGAACAGCACCGGACATCATCCTCATGGACATCATGATGCCGGGGCTGGACGGCTATGAGACCATGCGCGCCCTCCGGCAGCGGGGGATAAAGACGCCAATCATCGCCCTGACCGCCAAGGCGATGAAGGAGGACCGCGACAAATGCCTGGCCGCCGGGGCGGACGACTATCTTGCCAAACCGGTGGACGTGGATCGGCTCATCTCCATGATGCGGGTCTGGCTCTATGCCTGAGGGGAACACGCCGAAGCCCGATCTCGAAGCGGAGATCGAAGAGATCGAGATCGACCTCCTTTTGGAGGCCATCTTCCGGCGCTACGGCTATGACTTCCGCAACTATTCCCGGGCCTCGGTGCGGCGCAAGGTGCGAGCCATGGCCAAGACCCTCGGGGTAACGCGGCTGAGCGAGTTGATCCCCCGCCTGCTCCACGACCAGACGTTCTTCGGCGCCATGGTCGGCAACTTCTCCACCCCGGTGACCGAGATGTTCCGCGATCCGCCCTTCTTCAAGCTCCTCCGGGAGCTGGTGACGCCCTATCTCGCGACCTACCCCTTTGTGCGAATCTGGCTGGCCGGCTGCGCCACCGGCGAGGAGGTCTACTCCCTGGCCATTCTCCTCAAGGAAGAAGGGCTCTACGAACGCGCCACCCTCTTTGCCACCGATTTCGTGGACGCTTCGCTCAACCGGGCCCGGGAGGGGATCTATCCGCTGAGTACCATGAAGACCAACATCCTGAATTACCAGCAGGCGGGCGGCAAGCAGCACTTCGCGGACTACTATCACGCCGACTACGACTCGGTAATCATGAACTCCGCGCTCAGGGAAAACATCACCTTTGCCAACCACAACCTGGTGACGGACGGAGTCTTCAGCGAGATGCACCTGATCCTCTGCCGGAACGTATTGATCTATTTCAACCACCCCCTGCAAGAGCGGGTGTTGAATCTCTTTCACCAGAGCCTGCTCCACGGCGGTTTTCTGGCCCTGGGGAGCAAGGAGTCCTTGCGGCACCACGACCTCAATGATAAATTCAAGGAACTGGACCAAACATGGAAAATATACCGCAAGAACGACTGAATCAGAACCGGCCGGATGGCCAGCCGGCAAGGCCCGCCATCCTCATCGTGGATGACCGGGAAGAGAACCTGCTGGCCCTGGACCGCCTCCTTGCCCAGACCGACGCCGTGGTCGTCAAGGCCCAAAACGGCAATGACGCCCTCAAGGCCTGCCTCAATCACGATTTCGCCCTGGCCATTCTGGATGTGAACATGCCGGAGATGAACGGTTATGAGCTGGCCGAGCTGATGCGCGGCGAAAAGAGCCACTCGGCGATCCCGATCATCTTTGTCACCGCCGCCTACCGTCAGGATGAACAGATATTCAAAGGCTACTCCGCCGGCGCCGTGGATTATCTGATCAAGCCGCTCCGGACAGAGATCCTCTTAAACAAGGTCAAGGTTTTTCTCGACATCTACCGCCAGAAGCAGGAAATCATCCAGCTCAACAAAACCCTGGCCGCCCACGCCGAAGAACTGGAGTCTTTCAACTACTCTGTCTCCCACGATCTGCGGACGCCGTTGCGGGCCATCGACGGCTTCAGCCAGGCACTCCTGGAGGACTGCGCAGGTCTGCTGGACGCCCAGGGACAAGACTATCTCCAGCGGATCCGTGCCGCCACCCAGAAAATGACCCAGCTGATCGACGACCTGTTAAAGCTCTCCCGCCTCACCCGGAGGGAAATGCACATTACCCGGATCGACCTCTCCGCCCTGGCGCTGGAGGTGGCGGCGGAACTGCGTAAGTCGCAACCCGATCGACGAGTCACCTTCCACATCAGCCCAGGGCTCATCGACAGGGGCGATCCGAATCTGCTCAAGGTGGTCATCGAGAACCTGCTCGGCAACGCCTGGAAGTTCACCGGCAACAAGGAAGAGGCGACCATCGAGTTCGGCGCCTCCGAGGCCGACGGCAAGACCGCCTACTTCGTCCGCGACAACGGGGCCGGCTTTGACATGGCTTACGCTGACAAGCTCTTCGGCATCTTCCAGCGCCTCCATCTGGAAAAGGAATTTCCCGGCATCGGGATCGGCCTCTCCCTGGTCAAGCGCATCGTCGTCCGGCACGGCGGCAAGATCTGGGCCGAAGGGGAGCTCGACCGGGGGGCGACCATCTGGTTCACCCTGCATGAGGTTTGAGGAACTGAAGTCTGAAAGCTGAATAAAGGAGTCAAACCATGAAGCAATCGCTGCGCCTGTTGCTGATCGAGGATTTAGAGGATGATGCCCTGCTCCTCGTGCGGGAACTGCGCAAGGGGGGAATCGATCTCGACTTCACCAGGGTCGATACCCTGCGGGAATTGCAGGCCGCCCTGGCAAACACCCCCTGGGACGCCATTTTTTCCGATTACAACCTCCCGGGGTTCACCGGTCTCGACGCCCTGCGGATCGTGCGGGAGATGGGGCTGGACCTCCCTTTCATCCTCGTTTCCGGGGTGATAGGTGAGGAAACCGCGGTGGAAGCTCTGAAGGCCGGCGCCCACGACTACCTCATGAAGGGACGGTACGCGCGGCTCGTGCCTGCCCTGGAACGGGCGCGACAGGATGTCGCTCATCAGCGCGAGCGGCAGCGGACGATGGCAGAGCTGAGACAATACCGGGAGCACCTGGAGGAGCTGGTTTTGCTGCGGACCGAGGAACTGGCGGCGGCCAACCGGGAACTTACCTTGGCCAACCGTGAATTGGACTCCTTCAATCATACCGTATCCCACGACCTGCGCGGCCCGGCGCTCAACATTGCCAATTTCTGCCGATTGATTTTCGATAAACATGGCCACTTGCTGAATGAAAAAGGCAAGAAATACTTACAGATTATCCAGGACGAGTCCCTCCGCATGGATAAAATGATCAATACCCTGCTCGGGTTCTGTCGTTTATCACGCCAGAAGATCCAACCGCGGAAAGTGGATCTTTCGGAAATGGCCCGGACCATCTCCCGTGAGTTGCAAGAGACAGATCCGAACAGGAAGACGGAGTTCATCATCGCCGAGCACCTGTCTTGTAATGGCGATCTGGATTTGCTCAAGGTTGCTTTAAGCAACCTTTTGGGCAACGCCTGGAAGTACAGCGCGAAAAAGGCATTGTCCACCATTGAGTTTGGGGCCATAAACGGAGATAATCCGGAACCGACCTTTTATGTGCGTGACAACGGGGCAGGTTTTAACCGAAACTACGCGCACAAACTCTTCGGGCTGTTCCAGCGCCTCCACACCAATGATGAGTTCGAGGGCAACGGTGTAGGGCTGGTCACGGTGGAGCGGATCATCCAACGCCACGGCGGCAAGATCTGGGCGGAGAGCGAAGAGGGCGAAGGGGCAACCTTTTACTTCACCCTGCATGGCTCTGAACAGGTAAACTGATAATCCCATTCCTGAATCAATAAGGCCTTTTCCGGAAAGACACTAGGCACCCAAGGTGAAAAACACTGTCGCCCCTTTTCCGGGTTCCCCCTCTGCCCATACCTTGCCGCCATGGCGTTGGATGATCCGCTCGACGATGGCGAGACCGATGCCGGTGCCCTCGAACTCATCTTCGGAATGAAGCCGATGGAAGGGCATGAACATCCGCCCTGCATATTCCTGAGCAAATCCTGCGCCATTGTCTTTTATATAATAAACGGTCAGCCCATTCTGTTTCTTGGTCCCTGATTCGATGCGGGCATTCTCCGTTTTTCCGGTAAATTTCCAGGCGTTGCCAAGCAGATTGGCAAACACCATCTCCAGCAGCCCTGGGTCGGCGGAGGCGGCTACCTCTTCCTTGCACCCAGAGGGTATAAGTTTCGTTTGAGCAGGCAAGCTGCTCAACTCAGCTTTAACAACAACTTCCACCCTCCTTTCGGGATCGGCTGCGCGGAGATCAGAAATAACGGAATTTACTAAACTGCTGATATCGACAACCTCCCGGCTGACCTCCTGCCTTGATACCTGGGAAAGGTGCAGCATATCCTCGATCAGACGGTTCATCTTCGCGGAACCGTTGCTAATTCGAGCCAGATAATCTTTGCCCCGTGCGTCGAACCTGTCGGAATAATCCATGCCCAAAAAGGAGATAAAGGAGGCGATGGAACGAAGCGGGCCACGCAGATCGTGGGAAATGGAGTAGATGAAGGATTCAAGTTCTCTGTTCGCGTACTCAAGCTCGACGTTGCGCGCCGTTATCTGGCCGCTGAGTTTCAAGACCTTTTCTTCGGCCTGCTTGCGTTCGTCTATGTCAAGGTTGATGCCGACCCACGTTGTGATTTTGCCGTCTTTGTCCCTTACCGGCAACCCGCGGCTCAAAACATAATGCAGTTTTTGCTCAGGACCATAAACGCGGTGGACGTGATCCCACGGCTCACCCTTATTCACACAACGCCGCCATTTCTTGAGCATGGGCGCCACGTCTTCCGCAGGCAATCTGCGGGTCCAGCCGAACTGCTTCATTTCTTCCATGCTCATTTCCAGAAGATCGAGAAATGATCGGCTGGCATACTGCGCTTCTCCATCGGGGCCGCACATCCATACCCCGTAGGGCAACGTCTCGCCCATGACGCGATAGAATTCCGTGCTCTCCCGGAGGGCCTCCTGGGCCTTGAGCAACTGATCGATGTTCAACGCGGTGCCGAACCAGCGGACGATCTCGCCGGCGGCGTTGCGAATCGGCCGGCCGCGCACCTTGAACCACTCGTACGCGCCGTCGTGCCGCCGGACCCGGTATTCGAGGTCGTAAGGTGCACGGCCCTCGACTGCCGCTTGCCAGGCACCATACGCCCGGGGCCGGTCTTCGGGATGCAGCAGCTTGTTCCAGCCGTCCCCCAGGTGCTCATGCATCGGCACCCCGGTGAAATCGACCCACGGCTGGCTCTGGTAATCGCAATACCCGTCGGGCCTGGTGGTAAATACCATACCGGGGATGGAGTCGAGCGTCTGCCGGTAGAACAACTCGCTCTCCCTGAGCGCCGCCTCGGTCAGCTTATGCTGGGTGATATCATAATTCACCCCCAGAAATCTCCGCGCCTGACCGCTCTTTTCCGGGGGATCGGCTCCGATCTCGTCCCCTGACACAAACCTGCCTTTGCCCGCCAGCCAGCGCACCTCTCCATCCGGGCGGACAATGCGGAACTCTGCCTCCAACATCCCGCCCCGCAGGGCCGCGGCCCATTTTTCCCGCAGAATCCCGGCGTCTTCGGGATGCACGCAGCGGAAGAAGGTTTCAGCTCCGGGCTGGGCCGCTCCGGGCTCAAGGCCCAGCAGGGCGAATTCCGTGTCATTCCAACGCACCTCCCCGGTGAGGATATCAAAGGCGAAGCTCCCCATGGCACTGGCGTCGAGCACCAGCCGCAACTGCTGCTCGTTTTCGCGCAGGGAGGCATTGGCGGTTTGCAGTTCGGCGGTTCGCTCGGCAATGCGCTGCGCAAGGGTCGCATTGATTTCCCGAAGAGATTTTTTCGCTTCAACGATTTCTTTAGTGCGTTTGCCAACCAGCACATGGAGCATCAACAGCCAGACGCCCGCGCCAAAAATGACAACGAGGGCAATGGTAACGGCGGGCACGACATATTTCTTTAATTTATGCCAGGGCTCGTCGATGGAGAGCCATTTTTCATAAATACGGTCATATTCGCCGCTGCTCTTGACAATCAACAAGCCCTGATTCAATTTTTCGAGAAGTTCATGGTCGCCATTTTTGACGGCAAAGGAAAAAGCCCGTTTATAATCCGGGATGGGCGGACCGACGGACAGCCCGCGTATCCGGCGTTCTCTGATTTCCATGGTTCCCAGCAGCTTGGGATAGAGAATTGCATCATGCCTCCCTGAGCTGAGCAGGGACAGCATCTCGGAGATGGTCTCAACAGGAATCACCTTGCCGACAAAGCCGTGCTCCAGCAAGGCATGGTGCGCCGCATCCGAGCGCATGACGATGATCTCCTTATCCGCGGCCCCCGCGATATCCTTGAGCAAGGGCTCACCCTTGCGCACGATAAAGGCGTCAAAGGTCTCGGTATGGGGGAGACCGAAGTCGACCAGGGGGACCCGGCTGGGCAGCTTGGCCACAACCGGCAGGACGTCGAGCTTCCCCGCAACCAGGCCATGCCAGCCCGTGTCCCAGGTGCCGGGCGAGATCCTTATCGGTATATCCATGGTCCTGGCAACGGCGGTTATCAAATCAACCCCGAAGCCCGCGGGTTGTCCTTTTTCATCAACAAAAGAATAGGGCTTGAAATCCCCCATAGCTCCAACAATAACCTCATTTGAGCCTGTTGCCGCATGGCAGGCGCTGCCGGCGGGGCCGGTGAAAAGCATGGTGCTGACCGCGAAAAAAACCAGCAACCAAGGCAAGGACAGGCCTCCAGCAGGTATCCTGCCCGCCCCGGGCTTTCCGCCCCGGCCCCGGATCGCTTCAGGCTCCGCCACAGGCGGAGAGCTATTTGTCTTCGGCATCAGTTCCACCTGGTTAAGTCCGTCTGCCGGCAGCAGGGAAGAGCAAGAGTAATTTAGCGAAAAATATTGCATCTCTCCTCCTTGAATCCACTCTGCCCCTAAAAAATCCTGTGTCTTTATTTATTGAAATTCGTTTACAATATCATGAAGCAGCAATGAGTGATCGTATATAATAAATTTCCGACGCTTTTCGTCGTCAGACTCAACGGACTTTTTATGACAAAAAAGACTAAATTGCAACCTGATAAGCCGCCGAGGCCGTCACACCCACTTCGGGCGGGAGCTGAGTCTCAAAAACCGGCCGGGCCTGAACCCCATAGCTCTTCGGCCACCCCGGTGGTCGGAATCGGCGGCTCGGCCGGCTCTCTGGAGGCCTTTAAAAAATTCTTTGCCTTAATGGCCGTTGACAGCGGGGCCGCCTTCGTGGTCATCCAGCATCTGGCGCCGATGCACGAGAGCCTGCTGGCGGAAATCCTGGCCCTGCATACGCAGATGAAGGTTGTCCAGGCCCATGATGCGTTGCCGGTTGAAGCCAACTGCGTCTATGTCATTCCCCCCAAGCACTACCTGACGATCCGCGAAGGGGTTCTTTTTCTGGCCGAGCCGGTCACCCATGACGGCATCCGGATGCCCATCGACTTTTTCTTCCGCTCTTTAGCCGAGGACCGGCAGGAACAGGCGATCTGCATCGTCTTTTCCGGAGCCGGGTCGGACGGCACCCTGGGGGTCAGGGCAATCCGTGGCGCCGGGGGGTTGAGCATCGTGCAGGATCCGGCCACGGCTCAATTCGACGATATGCCGAAAAGCGCGGTTGCTACAGGGCTCGTGGATTTAGTCCTCTCGCCCGACCGCATGCCCGAATCCCTTCTTAACTATATCCGGCATCCTTACGTCAGAGGTGGAAAGCCGGTCGCAGTGCTTGAAGCCGAAGCAGAACCTGGTGGTCTTCAGGACATTTTGTCCCTGGTCAAGGCGCAAAAGGGCTGCGATTTCAGCTATTACAAAAGGGGCACCATCAGCCGACGCATCGAACGCCGCATGAGCCTGCACCAAATCCCGAACCTGGCCCGGTATCATGACCTGCTTTTGCATGACGCCGACGAGGTAAACAAGTTATTCACCGATCTGCTCATTAATGTTACCTCTTTCTTCCGGGACCCGGAGGCGTTGGAGGAACTCCGCCAGAAGGCCATTGCGCCGCTGCTCCGGGCCAAACAGAGCGATGAACCGGTGCGGATCTGGATCGCAGGCTGCGCGACCGGCGAAGAGGCCTACACCCTGGCTATCCTGCTGAGGGAGGAAGTCACGGCGGCCGGCAAGAACAATGCCGTGCAGGTATTCGCGACGGATATCGATGCAGAGGCGCTGGAATTAGCCAGGCAGGGGTTCTACCCGGAGAGCATCGAGCAAGACGTGGCCCCCGAACGGCTGAAGCGCTTCTTTCTCAGGAGGGACAATGGTTATCAGGTACGCGAATCGCTGCGCAAATCCGTGGTCTTTGCTCTTCATAACCTGATCACTGATCCCCCTTTCTCCAAAATGGACCTCGTGAGTTGCCGCAATCTCCTGATCTATTTGAATGTCGAAGCGCAGAGCAAAATCATGCCGCTATTCAACTTCGCCCTCAATCCCGGCGGCTATTTGTTCCTGGGCAAGTCCGAGGGGGCCGGCCAGCAGACCGATTTGTTCGAAATTGTTTCAAAGAAGGCAAGAATTTTCCACCGCCTCATCCCTGCCCGGCCTGTAGCCCTGGAAACCCCGATTCTGCCCGGCAGGATAACGGTGCCGCCCTCCGTCGTCTCTCCCGTATTCAAACCTCCAGTGGCCGCCTTGGCGAACATGACCAGAGAGGCGATCCTGAATCATTTTGCCGCCTCCGTAGTCCTGGTCGACCGAAAAGGGCACATCCTCCAGTTCCATGGTCAGACCGGCAAATATCTCAATATGCCGATGGCCGAGCCCGACCTGAACCTGCTTGATCTTGCCAGGGAAGGGCTTTCCATCCTCCTGCGGGCTGCCTTGCGCAAGGCAATCGAGATCAAGGAAACGGTCCTGCTGGACAATGTGCAAATCGCCGGCGATGAAGGCAGCCAGTTCGTGCGCGTCACCATTACGCCGGCTGCGAGGCAAGGCGAAGCCGAACCTCTGCTGGCCGTAATCTTCGAGGATATTTCCCGGCCCGCGACCCCGGCTGCCAAGCAGACCCTGACCTTCGAAAATTATTCAGCGGTGAAGCAACTCGAAGATGAATTGAGAGGCACCCAGCAGGAGCTCCAGGCAACCATCGAGGAGCTGCAGTTGTCCAACGAAGAACTCCGGGTCGCCAACGAGGAAGTGGTTTCCACCAATGAGGAACTGCAATCTACAGTCGAAGAGCTGGAGACCTCCAAAGAGGAGCTCCAGTCGATTAATGAAGAATTGAGCACGGTAAACAGTCAGCTCCAGGACAAAGTTGAAAAACTGGATACGGCCAACAACGACATGGCCAACTTTCTAAAATCCACCGAGATCGCCACCCTTTTTCTGGACCGCGACCTGAGAATCAAACTTTTTCCAACGGCGATCACGCGGGTCTTGAAATTTATTCCTTCGGACACCGGCCGCTCTATCAGCGACCTGTCGATAAATCTCATCGATTTCGACTTGATTGCCAATGCCCGGGTTGTCGTAGAGGGAGGAGACATTATCGAACGGGAAGTAATGCATGCCGATGGGTCGTGCTACCTGGTGCGCGTCTTGCCGTATCTCTCGCAGGAGAATGAGATTGACGGGGTGATTGTCACCTTCAACGACATAACTCGAGTGATGCGGGCCGAGAGGCAGACCCGTCGTCTGGCCACGGTTTTGACGGATTCCAATGATGCGATCCTCTTGTTTGATCTGGACGGCAACATAATAACCTGGAACCGGGGTGCGCAGGAGATGTACGGGTGGAGCGAGGCCGAGGCCTTGCAGATGACCATCCGCGACCTGACGCCTCCGGAGCAGGTGGCCGAAAACCTGGACCTGATCCGCAGGCTGCTCGCCGGAGAAACCGTCTTTTCCTTTGAAACCCGGCGCAAGAGAAAGGACGGCCGCATCCTGGACATCTGGCTGACCACGACGGCCGTGCGGGACGAAACCGGGATGAAGATAGAAACGATTGCCACCACTGAACGCGACATTACCGACCGCGATAAGGCGGAAAAAGGATGCGAAACATTTTCGGCGCGTGAAGATCTTAAACGAAAGATCTCCGAACTTGAGACAGTAAACAAGGAACTCGAAGCCTTCATCTATTCCGTATCGCACGACCTGCGGGCGCCGCTTCGCTCCGTGTCGGAGTTCTCCCGAATCGTGGCCTCAGATTACGCAGACAGGCTTGATGAACAGGCGAAAGACTATCTGGCCAGGGTCCATCGGGGCGCCCAGAAGATGAACCAGCTCGTGGAGGCCCTTCTGCACCTTTCCCGGATATCCCGGCAGAAGATCGAGCTCACCAAGGTCGATATGAGCAAAGCGGCCCTGGCCATTGTTGCGGAACTGCGCCAGGCCGAGCCCGGCAGGAGCGTGGAGGTCCGCATCCAAAAAGGCCTTATCGCCTTTGCGGACCAGCCGCTGATCGAAATAGTTATTGCAAACCTCATAGGCAACGCCTGGAAATTTACCTCGAAAACCGAAAACGCCCGCATCGAGTTCGGGGTGCGCAAAAACGAATCCGGGCCCGCTTCCCGGAAAGGCGCCGTTTATTATGTAAAGGACAACGGGGCAGGATTCGACCCGGAACATATGGAAAAGATGTTCATGCCCTTCCACCGTCTTCATACGGACCAGGAATTCGCAGGCACCGGCATCGGCCTTACCATCGTCGAACGGATCATCCACCGCCACGGCGGCAGGATATGGGCGGAAGGCAAGAAAGATCAGGGGGCGACAATCTTTTTTACTTTGATAAAGAGACAACCATGACCCAGACATTACTGATCATTGATGACAATCCTGACGATATCGAGATTACCAAAATGTCCCTGGCCCGGATAAACCGGGAAATAAAGGTGACTGCGGCGCCGCGCGGCGAGGCCGCGCTCGAATTTCTTCGGGGCGAAAAGATTTTGCCGGCGCTGATCCTCCTCGACCTGAAAATGCCGGGCATGAGCGGCTTCGACACCTTGCGAAAAATTCGCGCCGATGAGCGGCTGAAGCACATCCCCGTGATTATTGTCACCTCTTCCTCGCTGGAAGCGGACGAGAAAATGAGTTATGAAGCCGGGGCGGACGGCTTTCTCCACAAGGCTTTCGACATAAACCTGTTCGGAAGAGAACTGAAATCCGTTTTAGAACGCTGGCTGGATAAATAAATGACAGAGCAATCTCTCCGGCTTTTGCTGGTGGAAGATGTGGAGAACGATGCCCTGCTTCTGGTGCGGGCGTTGCGCAAGGAGTGGCTCAATCTCGATTATACGCGAGTTGACACTCCGCAGGCCTTGAAGGCCGCCCTGGCGAACGGCCCCTGGGACGCAATTTTCTCCGACTACCACCTCCAGGGATTCACCGGTCTCGACTCCCTGCGGATCGTGCGGGAGATGGGGCTTGACCTTCCCTTCATCCTCGTCTCCGGGGTCTTGGGTGAGGAGGCGGCGGTGGAGGCTCTTCAGGCGGGCGCCAACGACTACCTCATGAAGGGGCGATACGCGCGGCTCGTGCCGGCGCTGGAGCGGGCCCTGCGGGATGTCGCTCTTCAGCGCGAGCGGCAACAGACGGAGGCAGAGCTGAGGCAACACCGGGAGCACCTGGAAGAGCTGATCCAGGCGCGAACCGAGGAACTGGCGGCAGCCAACGCTGAACTGACCGGTTCCATAGAGAAACTCCAGGCTACCGAGAAGGAGTTGCAAAAGGTCATCAACGAACAAAAAATCATCCTCGGCAACATCGGGGTAGGCGTGATGTTCGTGAAAAATAGGGAAATTGTCTGGGCCAACCCTGCCATGACCAGAATTTTCGGTTATGCGACCGACGAGCTGCTGGGCCAGACTGCCGAGCTCCTGTCCATCGACCGGGAAAGATACCGCAAAGCCAGGAATGAGGCCTATGCGGCGCTGGCCAGTGAGGAGTTATATAACTTCCAGGCACAAATGAAGCGAAAAGACGGGGAACTGCGCTGGATCAATCTGGTGGGGCAGGGGCTCAGCCCCGGTCATCCCGAAGAAGGATTGATCTGGATGCTGGAGGATATCACCGTCCGCAAGCAGTTGGCAGACGAGAGCAGCAAGGCCAGAAATCTGGAATCCCTCGGTATTCTGGCCGGTGGGATCGCCCATGATTTCAATAATCTGTTCCAGGTCCTGCTGGGAAATATCACTCTCGCCAAGCTGCATATCCCGGAATCGAGCGAGGCCTTCGGCTTTTTGAGCAGCGCCGAAAAGGCATACCAGCAGGGCGCCAAACTGACCAGCCGTCTCATCGCCTTTTCCTCCGGCGGCTTCAGCTGTCGGGAAAACATCCAGCCGACCGAACTCATCAAAAAGGCGGTGCTCTCGCAAACGACCGGGGCGGCTGACCTGAAACTCGAATTTGACCTGGCCGATGACCTCGGAATGGTTGAGGTCGATGTGGGGCAACTGGAGCAGGTCATGCAGCATCTTACCAAGAACGCCATCGAGGCCATGCCCTCGGGGGGCAAGCTGCGGGTGGCGGCAACCACTGAAAGCATTACTGCGGAGACGCCCATCTCCCTTGCCCCCGGCAAATATCTGAAAATTTCCTTTAAGGATCAGGGGTGCGGCATCAGCGAAGAGATCATGCCCCGGATCTTTGATCCCTACTTTTCCACCAAGCCCCTTGGCGCGAAAAAAGGAATAGGCCTGGGCCTCTCCCTCTGCGACACGATCACCAAAAAACACGGGGGAGCAATCACGGTGGAAAGCAGCCCCGGCGCCGGCGCCACCTTTCAGGTCTATTTTCCCGCCAAGGATTAAGCAAGGAGGCTAATTGGACAAGGGAGCCCCGTCCTCAGCTTAAAGCTTCCGGCCTTTGCTCAGCCGGATACCCGGTTGCGCCCGGCCTCTTTGGCCCGGTACAAGGCCTGATCCGCCGCCTTGAGCACGGCCTGGGGGGTTTTTCTGGTTGGCTCGCGCTGGGCCAGGCCGATGCTGACGGTAAGTGAGATCTTTTTCCCACCACCCCCGCCCTTCTGCCGGTTGTCCGCACTCTTCCCATCCCGGCCCGCGCTCCTCACCTTGAAGCACGTCTCGGCCACGGCCTGACGCAAGACCTCCAGATGAGGCTCGGCCTCTTGCAGACTCTTGCCCGGAAACAAGACGGTGAATTCCTCGCCGCCATAGCGGAAGGGGTGCCCTCCCCCGCCAACCCTGCCGAGGATGCCGGCCACCCTGGCCAGCACCTGATCGCCCACGTCATGGCCATAACGGTCATTGAACATCTTGAAAAAATCAATATCCACCATGGCCACGGTATAGGTGTTGCCCAGCTTGAGCAGGGCCTCGTTCAAGGCCCGGCGGGCGGGCAGGGTGGTCAGCTCATCCCGAAAGGCCATCCGCTGGGCGCCCTCAATGGCGGCGGCAATAAGAATCAGGGCGGCGACGCTGAACAGAAAGCTCTGGCGCACGGGATTGCCGGCCAGCATGGCGAGAAGCGAACAAAGCATGGCCCAGAAGAAGCCATGATCCAGCAGATCGCGGCGGCGGTAAAACCGGAAAAGCAATCCCAGCCCGGCCAGAGCCCAGACAACAAGGGCCGGAGAGGACAGGAGGCCAAGCAGGGGCAGGGAAACGGTCATCACCTCCAACTGCCGGACGATGAGCGGACCGCGCACCCCAAAGAGCGCCGCCAGCATAAGGGGCTGAAACAGAATGAAGACGAAACGGCGCAGGCCCTGCCCGGTGAGCATGCCCCGTTCCCGCCAGCAGGAAAAAAGCAGCAGATTAAGGGGCAGCGCCAGCAGGACCATATGGAACACATATCTGGCCAGGAGCTGGTCGATCTGGGCAGCCCCGCCGTAACGGCGCAGCAGCAGGTCGGCCAGAAGCACCGCCAGCGTCCCGAAGAGCAGGCGGCTGCGGTTGAACCGCCAGCCGAGAAAAACGGCGACCAGCCCCAGGGCCGGAGGCAAAAGCCAGGTGATCCCGAACAACCAGTGAGCCAAATCATCGTGCTGCAGAACAGCCAGCGCCGCGGCGAGCAGAAGACCGCCCGGCGCCAGATACAGGAAAAAACTCGGCCAGAAGTACATGCTTTCTCCGGGGTCTTGTCTCGTCAAAAACAAAAGTCCCCTCCCACCTTGGGGGGGAGGGGAGTAAAACGGGCAGCTTTTTCTGAAACTATGCGGCCCATGATTTTTCGTCAAGCCGTTATTTGCCCTCAATTGAGTCTGTCGGGCTTTTCTTTTTTGGCAAAGCAGGGCATGATGGACAATCATGACAAACCGACCCGCCCACTCAAGGCCGCAAGGCCCAAAAATCGACGAGGAAAAATGCACCGGCTGCGGCCTCTGCCTTACGGTCTGCCCGGACCAGACCCTGTCGCTGCTGGGCGGCAAGGCCGTGGTCAGCGGAGCCCGCTGCCTGGCCTGCGCCCATTGCCGCGCCATCTGCCCGGCCCAGGCCATCACCTTGCCCGGTCTTGCGCCCGAGCCCTTGTTCCAGACCTTTGCCCCGGACAACCGCTATCTGCCCCCGGGCCAGGGGGACACCGCCCAACTGGTCCGGCTCATGCTCTCCCGTCGCTCCTGCCGCAACTACACCAACCGCGCCCCGGCTCCGCAGCTGCTGGAAGACCTGGTCCGCATCGGCACCTCTGCCCCTTCCGGCACCAACAGCCAGGCCTGGACCTTTACCATCCTGCCTTCTCGGTCGGCGGTGGAGGCCCTGGGCAATCTGGTTGGCGCCTACTTCGGCAAACTCAACAAACTAGCCGCCAACCCCTTGCTGCGCAACCTTCTTCACCTGATCGGCAGACCGGCCCTGAGCAATTATCATCGCCGCTACCAGCAGACCATTGCCCAAGGGCTGCAAGCCTGGCGGGAACAGGGCCACGACCGGTTATTCCACGGCGCGCCCGCCGCGATCATCGTCGGCTCCCGCCCCGGGGCAAGCTGTCCCAAGGAAGACGCCCTGCTGGCCACGCAGAATATCCTGCTCGCGGCCCATACCCTGGGCCTCGGCTCCTGCCTGATCGGCTTTGCCGTGGCAGCCATGGCCAAGGATCCGCAGATCCAGCAGACCCTGGGCATCCCCGACGAGGAAGCCATCCACGCGGTCATTGCCCTGGGCTATCCGGCCGAACCGTACCAGCGGCTCACCGGCAGGAAGCCGGTAACTCCAAGATATTTTGCAGGATAACTCCATGGAAAACCGGATCATCGAACTGGAAACCCGACTGGCCTTTCAGGAACTGGCCCTTGAAGAGCTGAACACTGCCCTGATCAATCAGCAGGCCCAGCTTGACGCGGTGGAAAAGGAATGCACCCGCCTGGCCAGGCTGCTGGCCGAGTTCCTTTCTCCCCAGGACACGGACCGACCATGAGCCAGCCCTTCACCCTCACCGTCGGCGCGCAAGCCGTCCTGTGCGGCGCCTCCCCCACCCTGGCCGAGGCGCTCAAGCAGCAACTGACCATCGACAACCCCGAGTATCTCGAGGCCAAAAAATACAGCCGCTGGATGGGCAAGAAGCTCAAGCCTCAGCTCTTTTTCTACAGCGAGCACCACGACGCGCTCACCTTTCCCCGAGGCTACGCCAACCACGCCATCCTCCTGGCCAGAAAATTCATGCGCCAGGATCCGCGGATCATCGACCAGCGGCGGAGCGCCAACCCGGTTGAGTTCCATTTTTCCGGCGAGCTGCGCCCCTACCAGGAGGAGGCGATCGCCGCCATCACCCGGCATGACTTCGGGGTACTCGAGGCAGGCACCGGCTCGGGCAAAACGGTGATCGCCCTGGCGGTGATCGCCCAGCGGCGTCAGCCGACCCTGGTGCTGGTCCACACCAAGGAGCTCCTCTATCAATGGGCGGAACGGGCCAAAACCTTTCTCGGCCTGGAAGCGGGCCTGATCGGCGACGGCCATTTCTCCCTGGCCCCCGTCACCGTCGCCATTGTCAACTCAGCCAAAAACCGGCTCGCCGAGCTGCCCGCCCATTTCGGCCAGCTCTGCGTGGACGAATGCCACCGGGTTCCGGCCTCGCTCTTCACCGAAGTGGTCTCCGCCTTTGACTGCCGCTACCTGCTGGGCCTGTCGGCCACCGCCTTCCGCCGGGACGGCCTGACCAAACTGATCTATATGTCCCTGGGCGACCGGGCCTGCAAGGTGGAGACCATCGACCTGCATGAAAGCGGGGCCATCCTCAAGCCGGAGTTCATCCAGCGGGCCACGGAATTTCGCTATGTGTACCGGGGAAACTACCAGGCCCTGATGAAGGCGCTCACCGGCAACGCGGCGAGAAACCAGCTTATTGTCGCGGATATTCTTCAAGAACGGGCCGCCTCACCGGGCACCATTCTGGTGGTCAGCGACCGGGTCAAGCATTGCGAGGAGCTGGCCGCACTCCTTGAAAAACAGGGCTGCCCGAGCGCGGTCCTCACCGGCAAGCTCCCGGCCGAGCAGCGCACCGCCCTGGTGGAGTCCATCCGCAACGGGGAGACCAAGGTGCTGATCTCCACGGTCCAGCTCATCGGCGAAGGCTTCGACTGCCCGGATCTCACCACTCTTTTTCTCACCACCCCGATCAAGTTCACCGGCCGCCTTCTGCAGGTGGTGGGCCGGGTTCTGCGCCCGGCCCAGGACAAGCAAGCGAAGGTCTACGATTACGTCGATCCGGTGGGGGTGCTTTCCTCCTCGGCCCAGAGCCGCTGGCTGACCTTTCAAAAAGATTAAGGGCACGGCATGCCGTGCCCCTACATTGCAAATTCTTTTCCGGCGTGTTAGAAACATTTTTTTTCTGAGGATATACCCATGGCTATCTCCCAAAAAATGCTCGCCTTTGCGGAACGTTCTTCCTGGATCCGCAAAATGTTTGAAGAGGGCGCCCGGCTTAAGGCCCTGCACGGTGCGGAGCAGGTCTGCGACTTCAGCCTCGGCAACCCGGACCTGCCGCCGCCCGCCCGGTATCAGGAGGCGGTCCGCCAGGTGCTCGCGGGGGAGGGCCCCGGCGCCCACGCTTACATGGCCAACAGCGGCTATCCCTTTGTCCGGGAGGCGGTGGCGAAACAGATCGGAACCGAACAGGGTCTGGCCCTGGGGCCGGAAGAGATCCTCATGACCGTGGGCGCGGCCGGGGCCATCAACGTGGTGATGAAGGCCCTGCTCGACCCAGGCGACGAGGTGCTCATCCTCGCCCCCTTCTTTGTCGAGTACCATTTCTATGTGGACAACCACGGCGGGGTAACAAAGATCGTTAGCACCGCCGCTGATTTCAGCCTGGATCTCGTGGCCATCGAAGCGGCCATCAGCGAAAAGACCAAGGCGATCATCATCAACAGCCCCAACAACCCCACCGGCCAGATCTATTCGGCCGCGGAACTGGCCGGACTCGGGGCGATCCTGGCCAGGGCGCCCCAGACCATCTACCTGATCAGCGACGAGCCCTACCGCAAGATCGTCTACGACAATCACCCGGTGCCCAGCGTCTTTGCCGCCTGCCCCAATGCCATCATCGTTTCCTCTTACTCCAAAGATCTCTCCCTGCCCGGCGAACGCATCGGCTATATCGCGGTGCATCCCGGCATCGAGGGCAAACCCCAGCTTGTCGGGGCCATGACCCTGGCTAACCGGATTCTGGGTTTTGTCAATGCTCCGGCTCTGATGCAGCGGGTGGTGGCTCAGCTTCAGGGGGTGACGGTGGACTGCGGGGTCTATGCCCGGCGGCGGGCGCTGTTCTGCAAGGTGCTGAGCGAGGCGGGCTACGAGTTTGTCCCGCCCAAGGGCGCCTTTTACCTCTTCCCGAAATCACCCATCGCCGATGACGCCCGCTTTGTCGGGCTGCTGGCCGAGGAGCGGATTCTCGGCGTGCCGGGCCGGGGCTTCGGGATGGAGGGTTACTTCCGCCTCGCTTTCTGCGTGGAGGATGCGGTAATCAGCCGCTCCGCCGAAGGCTTCAAAAAGGCCATGGCGCGGGCGAAAAGCCTCACGTGAGCCGACCGGCCTTACCTAAGTGATCACAGGGGGAAGCACCGTAAGAGAGTAAGCTCCGAGACAAGCGGTCTCAGGGTGCTGCAGGTTGTGGCAAGCGGGACGGCGATGCGTACTTCAGTACGTGAGCCGGTCCGATCGCCGCAAGATGCGGTGCCCGGTGATCGCTTACGGCTCATCCAGCGCCTTGCGCGTCTTAAAGGCTATGTCCCGCAGGGCAAACGGCTTCGGGAGAAAATGGATGCCCGCCTCGAGCATCCCCTGCTTGGCGATGATGTCGGCGGAATACCCGGACATAAAAAGACATTTCAGCCCAGGAAACCTCTGCCGGAGCCGCTGGGCCAGATCCTTGCCGTTCATCTGCGGCATCACGACATCGGTGAGGAGCAGATGGATTACGCCCTCATACTCTTCCGCCTTCCGCATTGCCTCCGCCGGTGAATTGGCGGTGAGAACCTTATAGCCCAACCGCTCGATGAATTGCCGGCCAAGATTGAGGATGGCCTTCTCGTCCTCTACGATCAGCACCGTCTCGGTGCCCCTGGGCAGGATCTCTTCCCTGCTCTCTGCCGCGAGGCTGTCGGCAGCTTTTTCCTCCTCGACAAAACGGGGGAGATGAACCCGGAAGGTTGCTCCCTTGCCCGGTTCGCTCTCCACGCTGATAAAGCCCAGGTTTTGCTTGACAATGCCGTAGACGGTGGCCAGCCCGAGCCCGGTTCCCTTGCCCTCCTCTTTGGTGGTAAAAAACGGCTCGAAGATGTGCCCAACCACCTCTTTGCTCATCCCGAGGCCCGTGTCGCTCACCATCAGCAGCACATGCTCTCCGGGCGTGCATCCCTGGTGGCTGGTACAGGAGGAGGCGTCAAGCGCCACGTTCTCCGTTTTGATGGTGACCTTGCCTACCCCGGCAATGGCGTCGCGGGCATTGACCGCCAGATTGGCCAGGAGCTGATCGACCTGGGAAGGGTCGATTCTCACCTTCCACAGCCCGGCGCCCGGCAGCCAGGCCAGCTCGATGTCCTCGCCGATCAAGCGGCGCAGCATCTTGAGCATGCCTTCGATCGTCTCGTTCATGTCCAGGACCACGGGCGCAACCGTTTGTTTTCTGGCAAAGGCCAGCAGTTGGCGGGTAAGGTCCGCCGAACGACGGGCCGCGTTTTTGATCTCCTGCAAGCCAGGGTAGCGCGGGTCGTCGCCCTCAGTTTGCAGCAGGGTAAGATCGGCGTAGCCGCTGATCACCATCAGCATGTTGTTGAAGTCATGGGCCACCCCGCCAGCCAGACGGCCGATGGACTCCATCTTCTGGGCCTGTTGGAGCTGATCCGCCAGGGCTTTCTGCTCGGTGATGTCCTCTTTCACCGCGACATAGCTGGTGGTCTTGCCGGTCGCGTCCCGGACGGCGGAGATGACTACCCTTTCCCAGAACAGGGTGCCGTCCTTGCGCCGGTTATGCAGAACCCCGCGCCATTCGCGGCCGGCGCTGATGGTCTGCCAGAGGCCCTGGTACACCTCGGCCGGCGTTTCCCCCGACTTGATAAAACCGGGGTTTTGGCCCAGCGCCTCCGCAAGGGTGTAGCCGGTGATTCGGGTGAAAGCCGGGTTCACATACTCGATTTTGGCCGACGGATCGGTGATCACCACCACCGCCGGGGTCTGCTCTACGGCGGCCGACAGCTTGCTCAGCCGCGCTTCCGCTTCCCGCCGGGCGGTAATATCGATGGCCACCCCATCCCAAACCAGTTGGCCGTCCGGGCGCGCATGGGG